>Ga0214481_100008_pt1 | contig 77043 bp, 57 predicted proteins | sample M1_20Mar14CPVII9_4_FD_165057 | JGI IMG/M metagenome (GOLD analysis project Ga0214481, IMG submission 165057) | Marine eukaryotic communities from Monterey Bay, California, United States - M1_20Mar14CPVII9sort6BwellG10 | ecosystem: Environmental > Aquatic > Marine > Unclassified | place: USA...
GTTGGGGAGTGTTACAGAAACGCATTCTATGGGTTACATGTGGAAAGATAAGAGGATACCCTATTGGTGGCTCCGTAACGGTGAACTTTGGTCAGCTGCTTTTGGATCCTTCTTTTGTGCTTATAATAATTTAGAATAAAGAATAAAGAAAGATTAATCGTTAGATTATACTTGTTTAGGATTGGTTATATATACCTCCGTGTATATCTATATCATCTAGGTACTCATAAACGAGCTCGCTGGCTAGTGACCGGAGTAACGTTAGTTTACTGGCTTCCATCAGGCTGACATCGTAGCTACTTTGTCGTGGTAGAAGGACAACTATTATTGGGCTGATGTTTTAGCTAATTCATCGCAATAAGGTTACTTTAATAATACAGAAAGTCAGATTCTGTAAGAGATTAACAGTCTCGCAGTTCATCCACTGAACGCGGTATTGTTTTAAATTAATTTGCAACAGAAGACAGCAATACGCTTTGCTTACTCTGTGGCCAATTAGTGCTTAGTATATGGCTTAAGCATCGGAATTATTTGGAAATAAATCTACCATCGATTCAACAGCAAAATAACTATGGAATCGATTTATTACAATTTACTATCATAATTATCGAGGGATAACTATGTCGATGTTAAAATCAACCTATACCGTTCAACGGAACCGTGAATTGGACATCAACGACTTACTACTTAATGGAAATCCCCCCATTGCGACCCGTCTGAATGATAATACTACGGATGAGGCCAGCCTCCCACCCAACGTTGTGACCACACCTCCTAATGCCATTAACAATAGGGCAACCAACTACACTAGTGTTGACGAGCTTAAGGTACAGGCCCTTAAGGCAGGATTGATACGAATTAAAATATCCAGGGAGGAGAGAAATGACGCAGTTATAGAGGATTATTTCAACCAAGAATTATACGAGATACTCTTAATACGTCATTCCTTCCTGAACAATAATGCAAAGCACCGCCGAGTGCACTTTAACCCGACAATTGAAATGTTAAAACAATATATTAGCTCCAGCCTTGCAATTGGTAGCCAATATGAGAAGAGTGCGAATTTACTGATACATGATTTGCATCATGTGACACTGAAACGATGTTCGAGAGATAAACATATGGAGTTAGTGATGAGAAGACATCATGGACACATAGAACAATCTACTCCTACATATTTGGGTCAATTAGTGGAAAGAAATGTTATGGAAGAATCCGCTGAGCTTCACGTATACATGTTACTTATTAGAGCGATGGACATAATAGAGATTGTAAATGACATTAGATTAGAGGAGTGGGGAGATATTGGTGATAGTAATGCATTAGAGTTTAAAAATCAGATTGGAGAATTAGAATTAGTGGCAATTAATGTGCACAACATGGGAAGACAATGGCCCCGAATCGTATCCAATAATACCACCTACATTAATTACGGGCATATTGATCAATTGGGGACGATAGAGGGGAGACTAGAAGCATTAGAATACACAAATAGTTTGGTTATATCAGTTCCGAGAGGTTTAATTTTGGTTTTATGTGGTATCCTAAATTATGTTGGATTATATCCGCGACCGTTACCCACACATCGATGGGGAGATGACCATAGTTCAATATACTGTGCAACGGATAGCAAGAATCACGAGGGGACTGGTATATGGGGAGCAATTACTCATGTTAATGCCGATAATCCATTCTATTTATTATTGAGGATACCGTCCTGTAATATCCAAAATTTAACATTACAATGTTTGCCAAGTTGGTTGGGACTATTAGATGAGTTGCTTGTAGTTTTAGTGTTCATCAATGGGATCGGATTACAATCGAATTGCACCCATCATTACTCGTTGGATTTAAGATCAGCCGGTTATAACACATCACACCTTGCAATTAAACAGTACACGAAAACTGGTAATTCGTTCGTCAATTTGCAACTCGAGTTAATATCAACTTCAACATCAGTACGCTACCATACTATATTAACCACCAGTATACACGCAAATAGGGGAGATTATACTGTTAATATACACGCCATCAATTATAGTGGTGATAATCCATTGGGGCACGAATACATATATAACATCAAGTTTGGCAGTAATGTTAGATTATTAGGCAACATCTCAATTGATAGCAATACCTACACAATTGATAATAAACAGAAACATGTTAATAATACATCAAAAGTTGTCATCTATTACAACACGCCACGAATGGATACAATTAAAGATAGAACATACGCCGGTCATATACCCCATCACCAACGGAATGAAACAACAACAAATAATGGCAATGCTACTGTCGACACACCATCTACTGAGGGCAATTGTATGAACAAGAATTTGTATACTTCCACACAGCAACATGTTAATGGTACATCAACAATTGCTATACATTGCAACACGTTATGGTTGAAAATAAATAAAGACAGAGCACACGTCAACTGTAGGATTGTTCATGGTATTGGAACAACATTTAGTATCGGGGAAACATCCTCCCATACATCAGGCATATATCATAATGCACACACGGTCATTTCGGTAGATGGGGAGCACATCAATGCTATATCTAGGGGTGGTTGTTACATTATATTTGATGGCACGTATGGCTTTACTATTGGAATCGGCAGAAGAGATGACACCCGTCAGTATGGGTCAATAGTAAAAGATAAAAGCTTATCAAACAGTAGTTATAGCCAGGATACGAACTACAAACGTACCAAATCTGGGAATAATGTGCCGGACACTACACAGCAGTGTACCAACATCACATCAATCGTGTACCAAGACGATACCCATTGCAGTATTATTATACAGTCGGATATGATTCAAGACATCATATTGAACTTGAAAAGTGATAACAATGATTTTAAAGACATCATATTGAACTTGAAAAGTGATAACAATGATTTTGATTTGAGAGGACGTACATCGAATGATACAACAATGAATCATATATCGGACATACAACAATGTGATCATATGCACGGTACTATGGGTGGTATTGGTATCAATACAGTTGGAATACTTGGCAATGGAGATGACCAGGCAATCACTGCTAGAGATGGGGAGCGCATATCAAGCTCGTGTGTGATGACAAGGACCAAGGATAAATTGGTATATGACTACAACAATCCGGCACGCATCAGAATCAAATCATCCATTGGCAATGTGTCTTACATTTACAGTACAAGTAGCAGTACATCTAGTCAACATACTACACGAACTACGTCGGTTATATACATTACCATCATGTCCATTAGTGACAGAAAGGATGTCAACTCAACAACTCATGTAACATTACACCAGAATCTAAACTTGAATGGAATGCACATTCGACGACACCATACGGGAGATGATAACAATGGATTAGATAATGTAATGTATACTATTAGTGAGGTTAACAATGATTCAAACAGTACATCGGACGATAATGTTGACACTATTAAGCCAAGTACAACATCCACTTCCAAGGAGAAAGAGATAATGAATGGTGAGGTTGAGATCGATTGTCTACACCCTGAAGCGTCCACATTGGCAACAAGAAGTACAGACATGAGAGTGAACATCGGAGAAGGTTACACATCTGTAACAATCAATCGTATGAATCCACCAGACTTGTGCATACTCTATGCTGTAATGACGAGGAGTAATATCTTGTGGAAACTAACTCTTGTGATTAAAAGGAGGTCATTAAGATCATGGGGAGCGAGTAAGATATATCCAGACGGAGGTCATTGGACAAATCAGTTGACTCATGTAACCAAGTGCCAAGTCGAATGGTTGGGGAGTGTTACAGAAACGCATTCTATGGGTTACATGTGGAAAGATAAGAGGATACCCTATTGGTGGCTCCGTAACGGTGAACTTTGGTCAGCTGCTTTTGGATCCTTCTTTTGTGCTTATAATAATTTAGAATAAAGAATAAAGAAAGATTAATCGTTAGATTATACTTGTTTAGGATTGGTTATATATACCTCCGTGTATATCTATATCATCTAGGTACTCATAAACGAGCTCGCTGGCTAGTGACCGGAGTAACGTTAGTTTACTGGCTTCCATCAGGCTGACATCGTAGCTACTTTGTCGTGGTAGAAGGACAACTATTATTGGGCTGATGTTTTAGCTAATTCATCGCAATAAGGTTACTTTAATAATACAGAAAGTCAGATTCTGTAAGACTTGAGAAGGAACAGACACCTGACTCGAAACAGATGCCTGACTGTTAAACTGACGTTGGATATCAGCAGTCGACTTCTGTTGGCCATACGAGTCAATTGGTGGTGAAGTACGACTTGTAGGTGAGGTACCACCCTGTTCAGTATCCTTGGGTAATGGCACACCGAGACCATGTGCCAACCTCAAATGAAATCGACGTTCCAATCTTTCAATTTCAATCTTGGCCATATTAACTTCTTCTGGACTAAACTTTTGACGGTCAAGCTTGGATTTTCTCAAGCTGATTCCGGCATACTTTTTAGTAATACGTATCGGATCGCAGGATAACTTTTCAGCAAGGGAAGCACGAATTGTTTTACCCTCAGGTAGGGTGAGTAGTCCGGAGGAGAAATAGAGTATGTATCGTGTTGCATACTCCTCCTCTTCGACCTATGTGTTGAAAGTTGGTTTGTATTGCAGTAAAGTATATTGGAAATAGTAGGAGAAGGTTGAGGTGAACAGTATGTCATGTGTGAGAACAGGATACCACACATCAATGCATATAGATACTCACCGACCATTTACCCCTACGTATCCCCGTAGGTTTACTAATTAAATCACCATTAACTTGTTCCTTCGTCTTTGGCACTGAAGGATCAGAAGAGATACACTGCCTCTTGTCTTGAGTATACTGAGGTGCATATTTCCGTTTTGTATTAGTAAGACCTGCCCCATATTGTGGATTCGGAAGGCTATAATTATCTGGATTTAGTGTTTGATGTACTAAATGTGATGGTCTTTGAACAAATGAAGATTGATGTTGTGGTAAGGGTGATTCCCAATTACCTAACCGATATAATGGTGCATGTTGGGCATCATTTTTGTTTGTCCACGGAGAAGATACCACCGAATGCTTATCATCCTTATGATATGTTGGGTTATTTGGGTTACTACCTCTATAAAAAACATCAGGAGAGTCATTATTATTATTATTATCGTTCTGGGGTATTGGTTGTGTAGCTGCAGCAATGTTGGCATAGGAAGTCAAGGAGTTAGCTGCACCGCATAACACTTCCTGCTCACTATTATTACTATTACCACCGCCACCACCATTATACTTAGCAAAGGTAGCATGTTTTAATAAATATTCTTGTTGTCGTTGTAATTTGTATATCTGTTGTTGTTCGGGACAACTTTTGGGTATATCACTCATGTTTATGTTTTTATCTTATGTACATCATAATAATATCAACATCAAAACATAAATTTTTTGTGCAATGATAGTTTACAATTTACAGTACGTGTACAGATAACGACACGTTGACTATACATTAACGATATATGATGATATTGCTACATCTTTTATGTCTTATATATCGATTGGACTCGTTGTGGTTAACCAATATATATAGGTACTTTGCAGCCTTTTGTAGCGACTATCTTTTTAAGATTTTAGTATCCAAAGTGTTTGTACTCAGTGATCTTGGTACTCTCTCACAAGTATGTAGCTTGGCTATTGGGAAAGCAGTTGCCACGTAATATCATTTTTTCTTATGTCTCCATGCCAAATGCAAAAATATATGAAGAACGCATTCCACAACAGCTCTCACCATTTGGTAAATTCCACAGAGTGTAGTTGAATCATGGTAAATGATCTTTGCAAGAGCCATATCACCAAGAATTGCAATATATACATAGAGGAGTGGATATAATTATAGAATGAACGACGGGATGAGTAGAAATAATATGTCGACGCCGACGCAGGACGACGCATCCACCACATCTCTTCCAATGCTTCCTATGTTGGTGCACCCAACAACAATGAGGACAAGCAATGCCTCAACCTCCCGAAGAAGACAAGATATCAATGCCGATGATGACGGCCCAGATAAGAAGAGGATAAAGAAGTCATGGCAACCCTCTCCTCGCAAGCAGAGGTTTGACAATCAAGAAACTGTATCATCATCGTCTCCTCGAGGCGTCGATAACCCTCTCGCCAATAATCCTCTCCCAAACAATGACGATGACCATATATCATTGCAATTCTTATTCCCCCAACTAAATTTGAAGGACGGTGGTAGTCAGAACATCTACTCGACGCCGCAGACAAGGCCGGGCAACAATCCATCCCTACCTTTATCCCCCGCCGACATGTCGACTAAATTTCCATCGCTATCGTCTCTTCGGGGTAGTTCAGGAAACAAGAATGAGACTCCGATCATTGCATTAGTCCCTAGATTCCGACCACGTGCTAGACCATCCACTGCTGCTCGGCGGGTTACTATAGATGAGGAGAAAGTACTAGTCACTGTCGAGGACTCTATTACTCTACTTCCATTGCAAGGTGCACCTATGACTCCTCCAATTGATCAATATATACAGATCTTCACTCATCACTCATCTTCCGATATGGATGAATAAGTTTTGATACGATATTGGTAGTAGCTAGCTACGAGATTTTGCTATGTAATTAAAAATTTGGAAACAAGAGTAGAGGTATATATGTAGAGTTTAGGAATATATGTATAAATATATGTGCAGGGTGGGATCAGAGTAGTAGCGTGTAAGCTTAAAACACAAGTATTGCAATCTTATCTTATATATTTCCATATCTAAACATCAACCTATTGGTTACACTCTATGAGTTCTCCTTCAATAATCCAACCAGCGCTTCCCTCGATCCATCTACATTCAGTCCCTTTTCATGAAGCATCTTCCTCAAAGTAGCAACTCTCATTGTATTATAATCATTTGTGCCACCAGCTTCATCACTTGTACCATTATCTTTCTTCTTACTACTGCGGGACATGGCTGTCAAGACATCTGTAACTGTCGAGCCTGAAACATCATCAAATGATACCTTCCCAATGATACTCTCTCCGTTCTCAACGATATAGTCCATCGCGGCTTCCTTCAATGCCGCTAGGTTCTTTGAGTCAGCAAACAATAGGTTGTCGAGTACATTGTCAATAGAAAGTGTGGTTGTATTCACATAGCATGCTTCTGCCTCCAATTTTAAACTGATTGCAATCCCATACTTATCGCATACATTGATTATATCCTTTGCATTATTCTTCAATTCATCATTAGATAGTTTACCGCCATAGAGATAAAATAACACATGCTTGAATACATCTGGTTTCACATCCGTAATTGATACTGTGGTTATATCTCCTCCTTCTCCCGACGGCTTACAAATGTCTGCAAGTAAAGATGAGGTACCTCCTTCTTCAATGATAAAACGATGTGCATACAACTTGACTGTTGTTTTGGATCTCTTCCTACTACTACGTCCTCCGGTCTCATTCTCACTCTCAATCTCAAAGACAACATCAGCGGATTCTTCGTGCATAAATTTGCTGAGAATGATTGTATTTAGTGGATTTGTTGGGATGAATTGATTAACTTTGGTTCTTGTTGTTGAACTGCTACTAATTGGCAACCGCATCCGTACCTCAATGACTAATGCCTTATTGATGAGAGAATCCTTCAGCTTAGATAACTTAGCTAAGTCTGGATAACTTCTGTGAATGTTCAAATAGCTTGTGTCGTATACAGTATTTACTTTTTCTTTACTGGAAGATTAATCAAGGCAGATACAGTTCAGACGAATAGCCAAGTCACCAAGACTTCATAATATTGAACACACTGTAACACATGACAAAACAATACTAACGCGGACTTTCCCGGACTGTCCCCTCACACTAAATCCGTATTGTATTTTGATGGGTTCTCCATTTGAGATCTGTTGAAGTCTTAGACCAACATAGCCATGCTTAGAACCATCATTACCACCCACCTCAGTTGGTGTCTCGCCACGAGGATACAGTTTCAAGCAAAACTCATGCCCAAAGAATGAGAAGTTAGGGGATGTAATATACTCACCTCTTGTTGTTCTTGATGCAAGATTGGAGTTGTGCAATCGTACCTCAACCATTGTCCAAGACCCTCCACATTCATTAAATGAAGATGGCGGTGTACCAACATCTACTTTTATAATGCTGCTCATATCCAAATACGATATTGCAATTGATAAGAATACAGCTGGACTCTAGGTAACTGTATTGCTAAAGATTGCTAAACAATCTATGAAAGATGTTTATGAAGTTTCTTTAAAACTTCCGCTTGAAAAGATCCCAATTCCCAACCATAGACGCGATCGACCATACATCAATAAATACCTACAATCACTAGTTAGTGGAGTGCTCTTAGTCGGCATACAATCAATACAACATATTATTATCATGATCACCGCCAATCTACTAGCCATTGCCCTAACGGCATCTTCTATCCATGCCTTTACCTCCTCAAGTATCAATACTAATCGAGTATGTAATGTTGACATACCACTTTGCGTGGTAGATCCAACTCAGGCATTAGAAGATTATATGTCCAAAGCACATGTAGAGAAATTAAATGCTGTGAAATCTGTTGAGGATAAGAAGAATGAAGAGATTGGGGTAAGTTAATATTATATGATATTAACTGTTTGTTTACAATTGGTTTATATTTGTTTTGCAATACCTCGTGACTAACTCATTTGCAATGCATATCATTTATTAGGCATTGAAGGCTGAAATTCAACAACTCAAAACATCATCATCCGCCCTAGCCACTACAACTACTCCTCCAATACCACCGGCGGCACCTCTTGCAAATATAAACACCGCTGAACTAGAGCAAAAGTTAGCATCCTATCAAGCCTTTATGGCAGACTATATTGTTAAATCTCAAAATGAAAAATTATTGGCAGTGAAGGAAGCTGAATTAAAGGCTGAGAAGAAGTTTCAGGACAGGTTGGAAAAGTTATTTGCCGCTGGTGGTATGGCCTTGTCTACTGGTGAAAGTGCTGCTGTGGATGATACAACTGCAGCTGCGGTGGTAGTTGAGGAAAGTTTATTTGATAAACGTAATAAACAAATTATTGCTGCTGGAAGTGCATCACGTTGGGGTTCTGCTGAAATTAACAGGGCAATTGAACAATCCAAGAATGCACCAACATCGACAGCAGCAACAACATCTGTACAAGAAACAGTACCAGAAGTATCATTGTACGATTTACGCAATTCCCAAATTATTGCAGCTGGAGCCAAATCAAGATGGGGTTCCGCGGAGATTAACCGTGCAATTAAGAATGGAGCCACGGCAGCAACAGTATCACAACCAACAGTATCCACGGCACCATCAGAGACAGCATTTACTTCACGAAATAAACAAGTCGTGGCGGCTGCCAATGCCGGCAAATCACGATGGGGCAATATGGAAGTAGAAAGAGCCGTGAAGAATGGAGCTACGGCAGCAGTTACGGCTGTCAAGGAGGAAGTGAAACCTTCTATTGGTTTAGAAGATCGAATTAACCTTGGCGCAAGTTTGCTTAGCGCATAAGATGTATGTAGTTCATGTGTGTAGTCGATATGTATCTAATTGTTAAAGAAGACTTACATACAACTTCAAATACGGTACAGATCGCGTATCACTAAACACAACCTAGCTTGCTACAATACTATCTAGTTACGAGACCTAATACGCCAGATAACTTTTCTAAAACAGACAATACTTTACGTAACTTTAACTAATATGCACGAGTGTGTTCTCGCAAACAACAATGAGACTATATCACTCAAAACTTGGGATATCATAACACAACAATTGAATAGAGGAACCTATAAAGAGTTTTGAACACCCATCCATCAAATCTCCAAACCCTATTTATCACTTGTGGGCCTTGAGGAGTTACAACTTGAGGACAGTTTTAAGTACAAACTTAGAATAGGAATACAGCGGCAGCAATTGCTGCTCCTAATGGTGCCAATATTCTTGTTGTTCTTGAAGTAGCAGAGTTGGCATGTTGAGAAAACTTTAGCTCTGATTCAGCCTTGGAAGATGCGCGTTTTTACGATTTATGAAGATGAAAGAGAGGAGATAGTAACTCATGTTAGTACATGTGGTTCAAAGGCAGTCAAATGGCTAAAAAAGGCCAAATGAAGTATCCAAATCGCCGAGTCTTCATATCGAACACACGAAATCATATGATACAAAGATACTAACGCGGACTTTCCTTGCTAATACTGTTTCCTCTTCCACCAGTTGAGCCCTTGCCAGATTTACCACTGCCACTTCCTGACTTGCCACTCTTACCCGAGCCAGAGCCAGTCGAGGCCTCCCAACCCTCGTCACCCGAGGCCCAACCATCATCTTCATTCTTAGAGCCTTCGCTCTTGCCTAGAAGATAAGAGTTTCACGGTTTATGAAACGTCTATGGTTAGTATGTGCTGAATTCAATTGATAAAACAATACAAACGCGGACTTACCTGACTTGCCAGAGCCTGATCCTCCTCCGCTCTTACCGCTCTTTCCAGAACCTGAGCCTGAGGCCTCCCATTTTCCATCATCAGATCCTTCCCAACCATCAGTACCCCATGAACCACCATCGTCATCTGATGAGCCTCCACTCTTACCGCTCTTTCCGGATCCTCCACCGCTCTTGCCACTCTTGCCAGAACCAGATCCTGATGCTGTCCCTGTGAAAGTACAAAGTATGAGAGAAGAAGAGATTTGGTGAGAATTTTGAAATGTAAGGTGTCCTTTTGGTGAGCTAGGATGAGTATCCAAAGGTACTGTGCTGGATACCCACAGCAAAGCAATAACGACAAACAACACCCCTTCGACGACAGGGTTTATGTTCATGTCAACAAACAAAAGAACTTACATCCTGCGTGTGAGCTGTCTGTCCAAGAGCCATCTCCTGATGAGCCTCCACTCTTACCACTCTTGCCAGAGCCACTGCCACTCTTACCGCTCTTTCCTGAGCCTGAACCTGAAGAGGGAGCTACCCCTATGAAGTAGTAAAGAGTGAAAGAAGAGGTGGGTGAGAAATTTTGAAAAAGGTATCCTTTTTTTGGTATCCTCCTTGCTTCTTCAGTAGTATCAGTGCAAGTCTGATTGGCACAACCGAGGCATTGAGTAGCCATGCAATAAATGTACGCTACCAAGGAGCATACAGCAACAGCAGCAACACCACAGCAGCAACACTGCCGAATCAACGGCAGGGTTTATATTCACATCAACAAAGAAAGAACTTACATCCATTGTGGGAACTATCTGTCCATGAGCCATCATCAGTTCCCCATGAACCGTCGTCGTCACCTGATGATCCACCGCTCTTGCCAGATTTACCACTGCCACTTCCGGACTTGCCAGATTTACCCGAGGATGAAGAGCCCCATGAGTCTGACGATGAGCCACTTCCCCACTTTCCGACATAAACCCACTCTCCCGAGGCCGATGAACTTGAACCCTTAGATCCCTTGGATCCGCTCTTTCCCGACTTTCCACCACCACTCTTGCCAGATTTACCTGAAGAGGACGAGGATGAGTCTATAATGTAATTGTAGAGATGACATGTAGAGAAGGATATGAGTGAGATGATGTTTGAAAATTATTGGATACATGATAAGCACAAAAACAAAACAAACAACTTACCCCATCCACAGGGATGCCAATCACCAGAAGAAGAAGATGAGCCCTTAGAGCCCTTACCAGACTTGGTTTCACGCTGAACTTGACCTAAACGACGTCCACTTTTCCCAGATTTACCCGAGGATGATGATGATGATGATTCACATGGATGCTTACCCCATGATCCCCATGAACCATCGCTTGAACTGGATGAACCCGATCCGCTCTTACCCGACTTGCCAGAGCCACTGCCACTCTTCCCAGATTTACCACTGGAGGATGATGAATCGTCAGGTTTCCATCCACCCCATCCGTCAGAAGAGGAGGACGAATCCCAGTCTCCAGATCCAGAACTTGATGATCCTCCGCTCTTGCCCGATTTACCACTGCCTGAGCCGCTCTTTCCGCTCTTACCCGAGGATGATGAGTCGTCAGACTTACCCCATCCCCAATCTGGGGAGGAAGACGATGATGATGACCATCCGCCAGAGACGAGTTGTGTAGAGGCAGATGCTGCAACTAGGAATAGAGAAACCTTCATATTGTATTAATTGCAATTGATATTATATTATGCGCTAGCTCTTGATTAGATATTATTGCAATGGACTATATGTTCTTCAACCGTGTTGTATAATTGGTTTGTTATAGGATAGTCTATTCGAGAATTATGATCTGCCAAGCCGTGATGATTTTAAGGAGGGCTCAATGTATTTGTTGAGTCGTTTGATTTTCCTAGGCGGTTTTGTTATGGTTTGTAGTTGGTTTATGAGCAGCGAGATCGGAGAGGAGACTTTATTGCGTAGATGATGAGCCCGCTTTGATGTAATGGAATGTGTAGGAAGTCGACACGGAAAAAGGCTGAGCATTATTTGAACCGCTCACTGTATCGGCATGCATTGAGCCAAATTTGTCCGGGTGTGCGAGAAATGGCTGAGCCCCTTTCTTGCAATAAGCCAATGATTTCTTTATAAGACTTTTAAACGACCACTCCCTTGAAAGAAAAATAAGGATACCAAGTACCAAGGATACCAAGGATACCATGAGAGTAGATATTTATCTATATCTACTCGAATACATAGAGGTAGAAGATGACTTGAGACTTCGACTTTCACACAGATCAGATTGACGGTAATCGGCATACATCTACATTGATACGTGTACTTACACACAGATTGATATGTACAGTTAATGACTGCATTTTTCCAAACACTTCTTTAGCTATAAATTATCAATACATATGTACATATGCAATACTATGATACTATCTACTCATAATCCAGGTACACATTCTCTCATGCTCATCCACCATAGCTTTTCTTTACAACATGTTTCAGGACTGGTATATAAATCAAGCCACCAATCTTTGACTGCCACGCCACCACCACAATTTGGGTCTGATGTTCGTTTACAATTCCTTACACATTCACCGCCATTACGTCCTAACGAGTAATCGGCATACCACATGTGTTGTGTTCCCTCTCTTGTAATAGGTTCCCACTCTGGGATTTCGTAGTCTGGATTCTTCGGTATTCTACCATCATTGATTGACTCTTTACCATGCAATGATGTATGATAGTCCTCTTGCTTTGAAAATTCGGAATAGATGCCAGTACCTATACTACTCGCCCCACCACCACCACCGCCGCCGCCACTTCGTCCATCAGTCCTAATCTCCAAGCTCGGCGCGTATTTGCCATCCATGTACTCCTTACTTGCCAAGACACAACTTGAACTAGTCGGATCAGACTTTGTACCAGCATATCCTACTACTGTTACCTTGAATGTTACATATCGTTGTCTCTGTTCACGTATACCCCATTGTATTGCAGTTGTAACATCAATATTAAACCATACATTTTTATGTAGTATTTCGTAGTCAGGTATGTTTGGTTGTATGTTGCTTGGTCCGCTTCGTCTTGGTGCAGTACGCCATGTAACCTCCTCTTCATACCAATCTTGATTACCTGCCATTATTTCAATGTTCAATTCTTCCTCACAGTGAACAAGCGGAACGAGCTGGAAGATGCGCGTTTAGCGGTTTATAAAGATGAAGAGAGACGATAGTAACTCAAATTAGTGTATACGGCTTGCAAAGGCAATCAAATGAAAATACATAAAAGCCAAATGAAGCACTCAGATCTCATATACTTCATAAATTCACATCATAAAACAATACTAACGCGGACTTTCCTGCAATATAGCTTCCTTCATATTGTTAGGGTTGACACTTGATATATCAAACTTGATTAATGCTTCTAAATCAATATCATATGCAGATGCCGACCTTGAATTGTATATATTCAATGCTGAATCATTACCATTCCGATCTTGTTGTGCCTTGTATATATGTGCATCATCTGTAGTAGTTAGTATATATCCCTGTGTAACTTTTGGCATGGTATTCGCAAAAGCAAATTGTTGTCTCATTGCCTTTTGTCTTTGCTTCTTGGCCTTCTTTCTTTCATACTTTTGACGCTTGCGTTGATTCCTCATTGCTGGGGACATTGCCGCCGTCATCATGTTCTGTTCATCATTATAAGTTCGACTATCTCGCATCATATCCAGTTGATAATCAGCAAGACCGTTCTCATCACATGTACCCAACTTTTCCCAACCTAGGTTTGGTTTATGTATCGGTGCATTATCTCCAGGAGCAACAACTTTATACTTGGGAGGAAATTGATTGCAATATAGATTCTCGGGCCATGGTTTGCATTGATAGACTTCGTTTGTATTCTCAATAAGTACCAAGTCTAACTCATCATAGCTAAGTTCGGGATCATATGCATATGGACATGTTTTGATACATTCACTGAGTGATATGTAACTTAACATTTCATAGCAACATGCTTGGGGTGTTGTGTATACTTCTGAGGAGGGTAGGTTAGACTTGCGACCACCACACGAGAGTCGATCGATATTGTTCCGACCACAGTTTTGTACACACTGTTCACTATCCCAATCCACATCTGCGATGGTGAGTAAAATGACATGAGATATGTCGTGTATGAGATCTGTGCAAAAACCAAACCAAACATTTAGAGATCATATAACTTACACCACTCGTCAACTGCCAGTTCTCGTCTCTCTTCGTCGTCATAATGTCTCTCCTCGTCGTCTACACTACTGTTCACTTCAGCAAGTCGACGACAATCGACGCATGTAAGAATAATCGATAGCAATGTTATTCGATATATCATCGTCATATTATGTTGGCATAGATGTTTGCGAAAATAGACATCACGAGATGTACAGCTATCGTGAATGGTATGTTAGTATGTATTAAGTAGTCTATTGTATGTAGTAGGTAGAGGGGGTGTTCTAATTGTTGCAATCACTATGGCGCCTGTAATTTTTTGAGACATTGCAACATTGCGACACTGATATAAAATGACCATCTCCGTTTATTAGCGAGTTTGCATACAAAAGATATCAAAAGATAGGTGAAAACTGCAACCATCTGCTAATCTGAATGTTTATTCAGGTTGATATAATAGGCAAAACTTATATCAATTTCATATCTATTATAGAAGTAAAGAGATCAACATCTACAAATAATATAACAACAAACAACAGCCAATATGACACTCTCAGACAAATTACGACAACATGGCATTACCCTCGATGGAGGAGGATTATCAGAAATAATGATCAAATTCAATACAATGTTAGCAATTAATATTGCAATAGTATACAATTGGCCATCATCTAACCTTGCATCGACTGCTGTATCATTCGTAAAGGATAAAACGGGATGTCATTCAGTAGTACACTTTGCATTGGTATATCAGTTCATATTATTCTTTCATATTAGTATGGGATATATTATTGCAATGACTAGTACTCGGAAAGATGGGTATAATAATTCAGAACCACGTACGATGACGGCTGATTCTGCAATGTTACGTCGTGTTAAGGCAACTGCTGAGAACACACTTGAAAATATGGTAATCTTTTTAGTTGCCGTGGTTGTTATGATGGGTAGCTTAAGTTTGAGTGATGACAGGTATGCTGATATTGAGAAGTGGGGAGTGTTATTCATGTTGGCAAGGACTTTATATGTACCATGTTACATCCTCGATCTTGACATCTTTCGAACGTTCACATTCATGGTTGGTAGTTTTTCATGTATTGCAATTATGATGGTGTCCGTCTAAGTCTAACGTGTAGAGGGCTAGCAAAGATATATCATATGTAAGGATAAAAAGTATGATCTTATTGAATGAGAAATGGTTGATATAGTATCAAAGAGATATGAATTGGAAAGGTGAGTGGTTTGGATGGTGAGATATCAAGATAATAAGCAACAAATCCAATCATAGTAGAGCCAAAAGATAACATTGTATATACCATATGTAAAGATCTTGTAGAACTCGTCAATGTAGTATATTTATGCCCTTTGCTATTTAACTGGATCATCTTTACACAAAAGAGTGTACAAAAGGTTAATACAGCTTCGACATATCAGATTGTATCTCTAGTATATCATATCTAATTTACATGGTGCCTAATAATCTCTAACCCATAATTATCATAGTATCTCATTCTTCCGAGTGTTAAGATCTTTTCATTTCTAGTCATATATCTCCTTCATTGAGTATCTCTCTCTAATATCTCTCTATGCACATCTAGCTCCACTTTGTCTGTGATCTTGAAAGATGGGCTTCGGCATAGGTTGCTTCCACTCCTCTTGAATAGACGGCTTTGTTTCTTGTGTAACGGATCTTCTAATGGGTGTAGTATCATTCATGTTCTTAGACGATGCTTGTGAATGGTCCACTGTTGGACCATCTAGGAAGGGAAGAGACGGTAAGTCGTTGATATCAACTTTTAATGTACTACTATTGCGTTGAGGTATCAAGACATGTGATTGTCTTCCCTCGTCAACAACTGCAATCCTCATAATATTGGGTGGCGTTATAGACATGGCGTTGCTTGTATTAATCTCGGGAGGGGTATCATATGACGACGACATATTGTTATTACTATCATCGTCGTCGACTTGGGGTGGTGGTGATTGATCAGACCTCATCATTTTATCGTTGCTGTACTCTTTTTATGTGTTAGTCATTACTTAGTGATTAAATGTAGCATGCCATCTCCCAACAAATATATGTTGCAGCTTCTGTATTTCATAGTGTTGCCCCTCCGGCCATTCTAACTTTATATCGTGGGGGCTGTTGATGATTCTCAAGGCAGATCAAATCAATGTCTCAAAGACATAGGAGGTCATTGCCGTTCAAGTTCGATGGGATGTTCTAGAGATTATCCCTTTGCTTTGCAGGAGGCAGGAGAGTGATTGCAGTAACATTCGCTAGCTTCAATACACCTTAGAAGGTGCATTATCGAGAGTCGGCAGGCTGCGGTGTTTGCTCTTACCCTGTATCTATAAAATATTATCAACTATTTTCTGTATAAGATTTACAATAATTAGAACAATGTAGCATCTACTTTTGAGAGATAATATAATCAACGTTGGAATAATATGTTGAACAACGTATATTTATAATGATAAGCATATTTGTATAATGAGCATATTCTTATGTAGAGGTATTCGTAGTGAAAAGGGGAGAGGTATTCATACGAGGAGACGGATACGCCATTGCACTGTCATCTTATAATCAACACTTCACTTGCTCGGCTGATTGAAATAACAACACCTACATAATTCAAGTGCAGCATCGGCAGATTACCACAGACAATGACATCCAAAGAAGAATCATCATCGACAAACAACAATGACAACAATAAAAACAATACTACTACTCCACTACGTCCATCAATTGTATTGAAACATCATCATCGTACTAATCAGAAACTACTATCGTTGCCCAAATCTGATTTGCAAAGTCAGATTGCAACGAGAGGAGATCACTTACAAGAAATAAAACATGCAGCACGCTCTACAAATAAACTCATTCGTTCAAACTACTCAACATTTATTCACGACGTCGGTAGAAATGTATACCCACTAATAATCTTTACCGATTATGAGGAGGATGCTCTTTCGGGTGTTGGTAGTACGTTGACATTGTACAGAGAAGATGGTAGTGTTACACAAGTAAGTCCAGCATTAGCCAGTTTGTATGAGGTGTACAAAAGTTGCAGTCACATCTTTATGGGGTTGAGTATTGTGATTGGGCCATATCTTGACAATAAAAGTTATAGTTCTAATAGTGAAATGACCGAAGACGCTCCTTGGAGATCAAGTTTAACCAAGTTTGTTCAGCAGGTAAAAGTATTCCGTCAATCACTAATCAATGCAGCAAAGGTAGAGACATCTTTGGTAGATGATATGAATAATCTTGCAATTCAAGAGGAGAAGAAAGACGATGAAGCAAATAGCAGTGACATTTCTAACAAAGGCGGTCTACCACCACTAGAGATGCGAGAATGCATGAATAAAATGCTATCATCTGTTATTGATTACTGTGAAGGCTGTCTCTCTACTGGTATATTAGACATATCAAAGTGGGAGCAACTCAATCAAGAGAACTTCCCACGTATCAAACAATCTATGAAAGCAGCAACGAATGCACAAGCAGATGCTTGTGTTCGACAGCTCATCAGTTGGAGAGACATGTTAGGACCAATAGAATGGAGAGAACTTCATTGTATTATTCCAACCGTGTGGGCTGTCGGCGCTGAGAATCCTCGGAAGACGATGATGCGTCAACTCATGGATAAAGATAGGATTGATACACATATCATTACAAGTGAATATCCACGTAATCATACCGAAGCTCGAACATTGCTAGGAAGAGTTGTAGCTGACAGAGCCATAGGCAGGTTCGTGTTTGGAGATGAGACAAAAGATCAGAGGATAAAGACGATGGGTTTGAGTAGTGAAGTAGATGTGGTACAAGACGATTCCTTAGTAGCTATCTGGGAGGCTATCAAGAGCAATGGTTGTCCAGTGCGTCAGCCTTAAAGTATAGACACAAGTTCATACAAACTGATTAGAATCTAGAGACTTTATTACTTTTATAAACTTTATAGAAGAGCAAAGTCTTCAATAATAACTCTACAGTTCACTCAGTTCTTAATCTTCTCAATCAGTTCCGCATTCTGCTTGATAAGCTCCTTATTCTGAATAAGCAAGTGGGTAATCATACCCTTCATTCCTGCTACTTCGTTCTTGATTTCATCCTTCCACTTCTTCAACAACTTGACCTCATCCTCTTTCTTCATCTCCTTGTTCGCATCCGTTTGTGAATCAGTAGAAACGGATTGGAGTATAGCCTGGCTATACATTGATGCACGATGAGCCGTGTCTGGTGCTGATGTTTGAGGATAATACATGTGATGAGCTCCACCAACACCTCCATTACCAATACGATGAATTGCCTTCCAAGGATACGACGATGATCCATACATATGATGATTGAAGGAAGGATGATATTGGTTGGGAGGATATGCCATTGGATGCAGTAAGCCGGAGGAGGAATATCCCAAGCCTAATCCTGGGTTGAAAGGAGGAGGTTTCTCCTCCAAAAGAGAAGCCTTTTGTTTCTTACTTGGTTGAGCTTGAGCTTCTCCCTTTGACGCCTTCTTTTGTTTTTTACTTGCTGGAGCTTCTCCTAAGTTCTTGTTTGTATCATTATGAGATAATGTTGGTGCGGGTTCGCCACTTTCTTTCTCCTTTTCCTTAACAAGCTCCTCAGTAATCGGTGGAGGTTGAAAGACTATGGGTGCCACCTCAGTCTTGGGTGCCTCAGTGGTTGTTTGATCTTGATTCATTTCCAGAGAAAGAGGTACCGCAGCAATCAATTCGCCCCCCTTAATTTGACTATTTACCTTTACCTTGACTTGAATATCCTGCATCCTCTTCAGCTGTATCAAGCTTGGGTAACAAAACAACAACTTCCTGAATAAATTGTGCTTAGAAAGGATACAAAAATTAGCACGACCGAAAATCAATAAATCGTGTTTCTCTTCCTCTTTGTTGCTGCTCACATCTCTTCTTCTCGTACATCTTGATACATATTCCTTAGGATGAAGCTGCTTTTGTTATTAATTGTTGGAGGGGGGATTATCTTTCCGATGGCTTGTGCTGAAGGTGTTCGTTTGGCCAAAGCTCTCAAGAAGACTGGTCCATCAAGCTCCATGTCATATGCTTCTTATTACCCCACTGCTGCTCCATCCACAATTGGAGAGAATGATAATGATTATCTATTTCAGCAAGAACAAGAAGGTAATAATAGCAATGGTGTTGATGATGAGGATATTGAAGAATCGATTGCCACTCAACCAACCTCAACAACCTCCACGGCGGTTGACTCAGAAACAACTCAAGTTGTTGTTACCACCATTTCTACTGTACAATCAACCTCAATCTCAAAAACGGACTCCGGTGTGGGGGATACAAGCTCTACACTAAGTACTCCTTCATCAACATCTTCCAAAAAAGATGAGACTAATACTGGAACAAGCTGCACCTTGTTAGTAGTTGACTCAGAGGAGAATGTTTTATCAGTTATGATTCCCTTCTATTATCAACTAGAGACTACAACTTTTGATGATGAGATTCTTACCAATATTGAAAATAGTCTACTCAGTGGAATGTGCTCTGTAACTGAAAGCATCAGGCGTTTACGTGATACTGATCATCAAGTATTTGAATGGAATTCTAAACCGAATGATACAGTCTCTGTTGAGTATGATTGTACACCATCATCCGAAGGTGCACAGTTTTGTAATGTTGTTGAGGGTGGCATGACAGTACATTATGATGGAGATGATGATGAAGCTGCCATTGAAACACATGCATATCAACAGATTGAAGATCAATTCAGTTCACTATCTGTAGATGATTCTCGTGTGGTGTCAGTCCAATATCTTGGCAGCAGTCCACCTATTGAGACAGAGGATGAAAGTGTTGATACTGTAAAAGAGGAGGAGATTGTTAGTCTTTCGTATGTTCCCTCTCCATTCATCATTACCTCATCTGGCATTTTACTTTTCGCCTTGATGATTGGTATCTATGGTGTGCTAATGCGAGGCCGTAGAAAGGGCGTGTCGTCTTCTGATAATGATACTTTACCTCCTCCTACCACTCATGAGGAGGTTGAATCAATTGCAACCAAGGAAGACGAGTCTCAAGCAACGACCGTTCTTCATGCCAATCTTGATACAAGTATTCCAATTGTACCCAGATACTCTGATAATGATGATGAAACGATGCACACCCTCAAGCAAATCGTTCTCGGGGAAGACGAAGAGACAAGGACTGAATGGGAGAGATTGGGCATCCTTCCGGTTGTTGCATAAAGAATTCTGTTTGGTTGTATATATGGTTGAATAATGCATGTGACAGTTGGATGATTATGAGGTGTTGTAAATGTTGAATTTGATATTGAATAAATGTAACTGTCTTGCTGTCTTGTCTTGTAATACTCTATGCATCTTAATATAATATGTAACTATGTGCACTAATCTCACAACGAGATGATATCAGCCTTCAAAATAACAATCAAACCAACCTCCTCTTGTTCATCATCATATACACTTAGTGCCTCAGATCGACTAGCATTACCACCTTTCGTAACACACTGTTGCAACCAATCAACAGTAACCTCAACCTCACCCAACCATCGATTCTTGCCTCGCTTTTCATAATCCCATAAACTAATCTTTAACGTTTTACTTGTATTATTATGACATAAGGTTTCTAAATCAATTGAGAATGGATGCCAATATGGATTGATAATGTTGGGAATATGTTCACTACGGTAGACTGGTATCCATTTAGTAATACCGTTTATATGATCTGTATACTTCTTTGAGAGTACAAAGTATGGATCAATTGCTCCCAAGCCAAGTAAACCCTTCTCGATGTTCTCAAGATCTAGGCCACGTAAATGGCAATTCAAATATCCAGTCTGAAGGGGTGTTGTTGCAGAAGATGAGAGTGGTTCTATACTTTGAGTAATGTGTACAAATATTGAACCACCATGTTGTAAATCCAACTTAATCTCTTGTCCTTCCTTCTTTAATATCTCACTAACTTCAATGTTAACTTCTCCCATTACTGGATCACTACTTTTATACAATTCTCTTCCTCCTCCGAATAATCCAGCACCACCCATTAATGTAGCATTTGTTTGATTGATATGACCATCAACACTAGTACGTTGTTCATTAATAATATTATGCGACGATCTTGAATCGTGTATTTTAATTTGCAATGGTGTCCATGATTGTTGTTCGTCATATTCTATAATGAATATCTTTGTCCACTTTGGTGATAGATTGTTATATACCCTATAATATGGGGATTGCAATATGGTATATTTTAAAGTTAGAAATTGAATTGGGGATTACAAAAAAAGTATGAAAGCATATGTTTAATTGATACCTACCAAACAGCATATCAAAAAAACTTACACTTCAGATTTGCCACATTCAACCTGCCCATGAGTTGAGGTTTTGTTTTCACCAACCAAGGATAAAACTGCATACGGATTCGATTTCTTCCCACGCCATCGTCCACGTGCTATATTACCGAGCTTATCTGCACGTATAGATACTTGTACCCTCATTCTTTGGTATAGAGGGTTGCTGCAATCAATAGTAGCACTACAAAAGTAATGAATGCAGTACTTGTGATTAAAATTGGGTTCTAGCGATCAAACGATTTATCCCAAGAAATCAAACAAAGGTATAATTTGTTTGTACAATATGAGATTACCAACTCAATACAGCACAACTCGTAATTGACAAGCAGGATGGATAATAATTTACAACAGGGAGCCGATGATGGGCTGTCTCATACCACCACCGCAACCGACGGTGGCGGCGGTATCAAATCAAATTGCAAAATCAATGATGCATCATCTCGAAAAAATAGCAATGACGGTGCATCTAATTCTAATGAAGATGTTGTGTTACCCCCAGAAGGTATGTTATTATGTTTGGTTTACGTGTGTTTGTATATCTTTGTATACTTAATCTAACATTTAATATTTTTTGTTTGTTACTACGTATTGCGGGGGATACGTATGCAGTTTTGGCCATCATGCTGGAATGTAAGTAACGGTTCATCTATTTGTATTACTATGGTAAACCTCATACATGTACTTGTATGCAATACATCCTATCTTTAATTTTATTAACACTTTGCTTTCTTTATACCTCATATTATGCTCTCACATCATTAATATACGACATTCATTAACTATATATAACTTTTAATATGACAGACCTTCCATATGAAACGGTTCTATCATGTGCGGCTGTTAGCAAATCATTTTTGAATGATACAATACCCCTACTGAAACAAGTGCATATTGACAATTCCTACCAGATGAATTTAACTGTTGCAAAACGTTATAGGGATATCCGTCATATCCGTATCAACTCACTCATGAGTTGTAGTTCACAAGCTGGTCATTCATTTATCGGTGTTGATTTTGAGTCAAGTATTCGATTGGTACCCTTCATATCTCGTTTTTTCATTATTAGAAAAGGTATCGTTTGGTGCGAGATCTACGGTTCCTGGTAGTAGTATTGGGGATAACTTTGCCCCCGTAAATGGTTACTTTGATGAAGAAGAATTAGGAGGAGTAATAGCTAGAGGGGAAGGAGGAGGGAATTATCAAAGAACGATGACCACTATTGACAGTATTTCTGCTGCATTTCGTATTGGTGGATTGCCCGAAGGTTTGGTAATATCTGGGTTGTGCTGCCCTAAAGCTCGTTACCGTAGTGTACACAACATGCCTACCACTCAGTGTGAGATATGTTTGAGAGTTTGCAGAAGCTTCCCCTTAGCGTCTGTAATGAGTTTGGAGTGTATGGGATCATCAAGGAATAAAGTTCAAGCAAAAAGACCTTACGGTCTAGATGTTTGTTTATCAAGGGAGCAGATTGAGTTCATAGTTGCTACTAGGCCCGGGGGTTCAACCATGTTACAATCCAATTCGCGTATCTTACAATTATTAAGCACTGGAAGTCGTTACTCGGTCACAACTGAGGGAACATCACCATTTATTGCTGTCAAATACAAGAAAGGAGAAGTAGATGAACTCAAAAGACTTATCGAGATTTCTGAACTTGATGCAAGTAAGCTCTCGGTATGTGACGTTAAAGATGCTATTATGAAGTCGTTTTCAAGAGATGGAGAAAACCCAGCTCTCCGTGTCACAAAGAGCTCATTCTATCTTTCCGAGTCGTCATATGACAGTCTGGAGGAGCTTGAGATTCCTCTACCTGATAAAGATACGTTTTACTGTCCTTTAGAGGATATGCTGGAACGACTTCCACACATTGCCAAAGCCTTGACAAGTAGCCATGACGAGGGATACGGAGATATAACCATTGATTGCTTGAAATTCATCACACGTTTCCTTGAGATTGAGAACAATCCTCCAATCCAACAAATTGTCGGTTGTACTGGTTTAGCACACAAGCTGGCCACGATTAGGTATCCACTGGAATCTCGAATGGTAGCTGTGAGTGCTCTGAAGACAATTCTTTCGAAGGGAACAGCGGAGCACAAGAAGGTTCTTGTCGAGAACGGTGTTATTTCAGCATTCACTAGTCTCTTCTATTCCCATATTCATAATCTGGATCAGTCAACTGAGCCGCTCGAATTAGGCGTGGAAGGCTTGGTTTATCTTGTTGATGGTTGCGCAAAGGAAGTTCTTCAATATCTTGAGAGAAACAGAACGATTCCTATGTTAGTTGGCCATTTAGAATCAAATCAGGACAATGTTGTTCAGGGTTTATTGAAAGTGTTCGCCGCTATAGCAACAGTGATTACTTCTTCTTGTGATAATAACAATTGCTCGATGGCCAATATGGAAGCAGAGGTTATGGCTCATCTTATCCGTATCCTCACTTCATCGGATAAGGTTGGAATCTTGGCCCATGCTTGTGCATTGTTTAGTGTATTACTTGACGCTGGAGGTGTACATTCTTTGCGTCAAACTTTCGAAGATCTTATCCCTCGGCTAGTCGAGCTAATCAAACGTTACCCAGGATCTGAAATGTTACAAGTGAATCTATTAAGTGTTTCCATCAATTTATCTTCATGCGTGAATGACCAATCTGGTGCCTTCGTCAATGCAGGCTTTGTTCCTGTACTATGTGATCTGCTATATTCACCCATCGACTCTGTTGTCAATAAAGCTGTCTCTGCAATTGGCAATTTGGCTGAAAATACCTTAGAGTATCGTGCGATGGCGTTAGAAGAAGGGGTTGTATCTTCTTTATTAAGCTTGTTGGAAACGAGCTTCTCTGCTGAAGTAAATACTTTAAAAGTATTAGGCATTTGCTGCAAAGGCAAGTCGTCAGTAGCTGATGCCAAGGAAGGCGTTGGTGTCCTTTTAGGACTACTCGATACCAAGGACGAAGAATTTTTATCCTCCGCTTGTTGGTCGTTATTTCATCTATTGGATGGACTTAGCTGTGACGAGTTGAAAGAAGTGGGAGGCAAAATAACAATGAGCACTGAACTTATTCAGCCTTTACTTGAACTCCTGCCACACAGCTTACACCGTGCACAGGAAGCAGCGATCAAATGCCTTCATATCATGTCTAAAATGGGCAATGAATGTATTGAGTACATTGCTAATGGCAACTGCCTTTCAAAGCTCAATGATTTACTCATGAATGCTGATGGTGCGCACGAGAAGATTGAATTAGCATGTGAAGCCACCTCAAACATTTTTGCTGGCAACTCAGGCCAAATTCAAGCCGCCATTGACATTGGAATGATTTCTAGTATATTGACTATGTTATCTGATCAACATTTCAGAAACCAACGAAGTGCTTTACATTTGATTTGTCAACTCATTACAGTATCAGATAATTCAGATCATATTGAATACTTGGTATCTCAGGATGTTATCAAGCTCTTACTTCGTAGGCTCCAATACTCTGACGTTACTATGTCAACCATGGCAGTTGGTGCTTTGAAGTGTATTCTAAAAGTCGGAAAAGAAAAGAAGAATGAAGAACGAGGTGACACAGGAGAAGGAGGAAAAGAAGAAGAAGCAAAAGCAATTGAGGACAAACTGCAAGAACTCATTGATGAACACCTCCAATTAGAAAGTGAAGGAGAACACCTCAACTTACTAAAGAAAAAGAAAGCCTGGGTTGTGTATGATGCTCAAAATGAACACTTCAAATCTCAAAAAGAAGAATACGAGTTACTCAAAACTCAAAGCAATGAAGTACAGGCTCAACTGGAACGATTTGAGGAGACATTAGCTGGCAAGGCATCCTTGAAGAGTGCACGGTGAGTCACTTTTCTTAATGCCTACACTTATATGTATATTGAGCGATCTTACACCATTCTTCTTTGTACTAAATGGCTTCAGTGAAGCGCTTGAAAAGAAGCACACTTCTTTGAAGTTGGACCAAGACATCCACATGAAGTCAGTCAAGGAAAGTCTTGATGAGGTTGAGACAAAAACTAAACGTCTCTTCAATTTGGCCGAGAAATTTGCACCTAAAGCTCAGTGGCACGATCGTCTTCAAAAGGATGATCTTCCTGTGGATATCAGAGGACTTGATAGTGCATTGAAAGTGTCCACGGCTAAAGTGAAAGAGATTGAATCCAAAAGAATGAATTGGAATCGTAGGGACGAGATTGATAGTTTGAGTAAGAACATAGAGAAATTGTTCAATTATGAGAATGATGAGACTAAGAAGAGGAAGGCAGATGAGTTGGAGAGCGAGAAAGTTGCGGGAGAGGACGAGGAAGCCAAAGCTGAGACGATGGATGAAGGGGACAACAACAAGAAGAAGAAGCAAAAGAAGAAGGGTGGCCGTCAATCGTCAATCTCTAACTGGTTCAAGAAGCCAGCTTAAACATTTCAGAGTAGATGATGTGTGTGTGTGTGCAGAGGACTTGTTGCTGAGTGGAGTAGTGGGGTATGACATAGGAGCAACGCATATAAAAAAGAATCTTATGCATTGATCCTTTTCTGTTTCAAAACTACAATTACATATGTTATCTCCTTAAACTACAAACACTCACAGTGTGACATAGACTAAACATGAAACATACACTTGGCACTCCGAGCCCTCTCTATATTCATATAGAGCTGAGATATTGAGAACTAACAACCCCATCGACACGCGATACATTTATGTTCACAACACGACCATCTTTGGGATCATTGTTCTCACATAGTAGCAAGACCAATTCAGCTTCGCCATCAACATTAGAGGGTCGAATAGCGGCATCTAGTACATATTGATCTAATCTGCTTTGTCCAACAAGGGCAAGACTGCCACTTGAGAAATCATATACACATACCAATCCTTTCCTTCTAATTGTAACAGCAATGAAATCGTCTTGACAACAGCAAAGTACCTCAGGAGTTGGCCCCATCGACATGGATGGTGGCTCAAAGGATTCATCTAGACTGGCATCACCTGTATCCAACACTGCAGATGCTATTATATCACCACGGTTTAGTTCACCTCCTTGTTCAGCTAGACTTTCAATATCCAACACAAACTGATCAGTTACATCCTTGCTAATGGTTATCACATATGGCAAGAAATGTGATGGTGACATTGTAGAAGAAGGACGGTAGAGTGCTGCGCCTAAGATGACATTTGATATACACAACAGACCATTGCCGTTGTACATTGAAATACAATATGCCTCAACAGTTGTTGATCTTTGAGTGGCCGAAGATGCCAATACAAGTGCTACCGTGGATCGTGCGTTTGTACCTGTCAATCCATTACTTCCTCCTTCTTCATAGGTTAGAATCTTCTTTGCTTCTAATTCTGGACCACGCTTCCAAACCTGAAAAGGTCTTGGAGATTCATCTAGCGGTTTCCAATAAAAGCCGCCGATCGGAGTGACTAATACAAACACCAGTTCACTGCCATGAGCTTCGGGTGGCAAATAACGCCAGAAGTTGAGCTTGGTCTTCATTTGGAGCTCTACTACCACAGTCTTTCGTGATAACTCGAATACAACCATCCTCTTTTCTTTTGCTAGGAAACAACACATATATTCACTTTTATCTTCGTCCATGATATCAGAAAGAACGGCACCAGATGCACCGATGGGAAAAGTAGAGCCAGGAGGATCCCTATCACTAAACCAAACGACTGACTTGTCGGCACCACAGATTGCTATCGGACTTACACCATCACGCTTGTTTCCAAAGTTGACATGATTGGATAATAGACCACCTCGATTACCACCAAAGTGGCGACTCGCGGGAGGTCCACGAACGATGGCAGCAGCTGCGCTCTTTCTAACATGGGTGGACAGCAAATCAGTCACTGTTACCACAAATGGAGAGTTGATGGGTTCTTCTACCTCTTCTTCTTCTGCCGCCACTGCAGATTCTTCTTCTTGATCTTGAGGATCTCCAGCTTCGACAACTTCAGGACTGTTCAACTCAGGAGATTCTACTGCGGCATCATCCTCTTCTACTTGTTCATTGGATTGGGCAGCATCTTCAGGCAGATTGATGCTCTCTTCTACCTTTTCAACAACAGGTGCTTGATCAACCATTTCAGACGAAAAGTCTGCAGCAAACGTAGGAGTAAAGTCTGCCTCAATGACGTCACCACCTGGGGAGGAGTTGGAAGTTGCTGCAGGCAAATTACCAGTCCTTCTTGATGGGGATTCTGGTGGAGGAGCAAGGGCGAAACCTCGTTTACTTTCGGGTTGAGGGAGACGAATTGGAGGCGGTTTAAGCAAGCCTCCACCTCCACTGGTGGATTTCTTTCCACCTTTTCGTATATTCACCTTGAACTTTCTCTTCATTTCAGCATATTTGAGGTATTCGTACATCATCATCTTGATATCCTCTTCAGATCTTTGACAAGCCCATACACGTAGGTCGGTCATCCTAAATCCTCTTGATGGACCTATCCCAAAGATGTACACAGTCTTTTCCATTGCATCCTCGATATCCTCTTGTTTCAAGTCTTGGTCAGGCTCAGAACCAAAGGGATTGACGGAGAGCGTGGCATTTGGTACAACCACGTCACCATTCATTAAGATTGAGGCCGAGAATTCAGTCAAAGATGATTGAGATTGTGATGAGAAGACTAAACATAAATGATTCCATCCACCAGCTCCATCCTCTCTTTCCCAATATACACGCCCGGTATCATTATCATCGTCATCGCCCTTGTGCATATCTGATGTAACGACCGAGCCGGCTCCTGTCCTCAACTCCAAAACACCAGTCGGCAAGACTGCAATTTCCCACAATGTATTGTGCTTCTCATCGGGCATGCAAAGTTTCGAGGCGTCGTCGTTATCTTCATAGAACAAGGATCTGCGCACGAGAATCACTTCATCAGTCATTGCATGTTCTTGAGGTAAGTGATACCAAAGTTCAATTGTACATCGCTGTCTTGAAGTATGTTGAGTACTGTGGAGCATACCAACATCTAAACTCCCTCCTCTTTGGGCTTCCACAACTAAACCTGTTGCTTGATGCCTTGGTGAATCTTCTGTATACACTAAATCATAAAGAAGGCGTACTTTTCCTTCTTCACCTTCATCGACACTTGAAGTAGTTGCTTCCACGGATGCCAAATCAGATCCATATACTCGAGCGAGGTGAGCATTCTTTGTTAAATCAGTGAATCCAATAGCTTTCCAATTGTCATCTTCGTCATCAGCCGCCTCGGAGAATCTGATATACAACGAGAGATTATCTTCATCTGAACGACCTTCTCCAACGCCTTCGACCCAATTCTTCTCTCTACGATTGACACTATCTTGAGCACTTGCCTCGTCAGTCTCGTCGCCATGTTCAGCGGCAGATAGAATCTCAGCCAGTGTTCTCTCTCCCGTGTCAGCAGCAATTGCAACGCCCTCCTTTCCAAGAATAGTTGGTTGACAACGTCCAAGCCAGTCTCCAAACTCATCCAACTCGAGTAGATGATCCTTCTTATTAAATGGCCCAGTACTCCAGACGTGCTTATTCTTGTTAATTGCTTGATTCCAAGCTGCGTTGTCTTGTTCACTAACACTCTTGGGAGATACCGATTCAATAGTATTACTGCTAATGAGAACATCACGAGCTCTTTCATTTTCATGAGCAGACTGAATCGATGGAGCGAGTTGTGATAAGGGCAAAGATGGATCATTATTATTATCCGACCCGATCAACTTGAGACCAACTGCCGAGCACAATTTAGAATACTTGTCAATTATGTCAGCCTTGTTTCCTGGTTGGGCCTTGTCAACCTCAGCTAAAAGCTTCTTGAAGTCTGCTAAAGTTTTATCTGATGATGAACTTGTTCCAAGAGAGAGGGCGAGCTGAGCCAACAAACTCTCTGAAGACTGACGTCCAGCCAGGTCTAAAAGCTTGATGGCATCATGAGTAGACGAACCACCACCACCTGCTTTCAGTGTATCAATTGCCAATTGCTCAGCAAGGATACTTAATGGGTCGTCAGGACCTGGAAGTACAACTTCATATCGATCAGGATGACGAAGATATTGAGCAAGTTCACCATCTCCAGAAGATAAGACTTGCATCTTCAAGTCCGCTCCGTTTGCTGCAGATAGTTTACATTGCATGGGTACCCAAGGAGGTAGTATTTTGGGTTGAGAAACAGAATCACTTCGCAAATTCCCAGAGAGTAGAATAGATGCTGCTTCATTGCAGTTGTTTTGTGCCAACATGTCATAGACTTGAGATGTAATACCAGTACCAAAAGTTCCAATACCCTGATCATCTCCATGAGGGAATGATGACTCTTTCCTGCCAAACTTTTCAAGTATAGTTCGTAGCTGAAGTTGAACACTACTATCCATTGCAGCATTCTTGCCTTGAGAGCCATCTTGACATAACGCATTTGCAACGAGCGGTTCAAGTAAGAACAAAGGACGCGTACATGGGAGAGGCAACTCAAACATGTGTTCATCCTCTTCCTCGTCCACGATTCTCAACCCGCTGTGAGTGTTGAAATAGACAAACCTATCAGGACGGATAGCAGCCAATAGGGTTTGACCTGCACTACCATGTTGTGATGTAGTTGGCAAACTGGCAATAACACCACTTTTCTTCCCGGCACTTCCAAGACAAGACAGATACATCACTCTCGAAACTCCACCAGAAGAACTACAGAATGCAACACAATGTGAACCCAATGGAGACAGAGAGCCACACGTCAAGTGCACATCCATTTCTGCAATGATATTCAGAGAGTCTTCTACAGACAGAATCATGACACGTTCTTGACTAGCCACAGCAACATTTGTACTTTTAGCCTTCGCGTGTCGAGGAAGTTCCACCAATGATATGATTTCTTCACCAGGTCGTAACCACAGACGTTTGCCCATGCCACTATCCTCTACCAACGCCAATTGGCTAGAAGTGCCATCCTTTCTTAATGAATGCTTTGAAAGTAATAGACAAGGCCGTCCTACAACTGCGCTGTATCCTGACAAGAGTATCTCAGGCTTGTCGCCATTCAATAAAGTAAATACTCTTCTTCCTTCAATACCCTCATATTGCAAGGAACACTTTTGTATAGACTCTACAACTCTTTCATTTTCGCCCTCGGGTAGAGTACTAGAACTGATTGCCGTCGTAATTGACAGAGAAGATCCATCCACATCTAGTACAACTAATGATGAACAGTAGAATCCTCCTTCTGTTTGGGATGGAGGGAGCCAAGCCACATCACGACCGTGCCTTAACTTGAAGGATGACGAGCCTTTATTCTTCGTCCCTTCTTCAATGTCGAGGATTGTGTAGGCAACTGCATTGGGTGATGGTTTTGCTTGTGTTCTATTTCGATTAGATCCACCACTTTCAGAAGTGGAATGATGAATATCACCGAAAAAGCTAGATGAGAATATAACTGCAACACGTCGTCCGCCTTCTTCCTTGACTATTCTTGTGGGCACAAGTCCAGACACGGGGTTCTCACCACAAGTCAGCTCGAAGAGAACATCACTAGACGCACCTGCCTTGATAACATCACTACCTTGATTAGTGTTGGGAGCTTGAGATAGACTGTTAATCTTGGAATCTCCAGGACTTGACATTAGTAACCAGTGACGTTGACTTGGTATCAACAAAGTGTTAGCAGTTGAAGGTGCTTCATCTTTGTTGCAGACTGTTACAGAGAAGATACTTAACATGCAATCACGATAATCTTCGTCAACAACCGACTTGGTAATACCAATGTAAAGAGAGCCATTGTTATCGAGGCCCAAAGCCGCTGAGGCAACTGGTTGCTGTAATGACAAGAAGTAACCATCTACAACTGATTCTCTGACACCGACCGAACTAGGAATTGATAATGTTGGCCCACAAGCAAGAATACTCCCTCCAGAGTAACACATTACATCGCCACTTGTAGAAGGGTTTACAATATCCATCTCATCATCAATATCAACATTTAATTGCTGTTGACAAATAACACCGATAGGTCGGTGTGCTAATGTAGCTGAATTCATTTCAACACTACCATACCAAGGAATATCAATGGCACACAAGCATAGCCTCGTGAAAGAACGCTTGCTAATAAGTTCCATATTATCACGTTGATAAGAGAGATGTTCATGTGTAAAGAGTAGACTCAAACATGGAGGTGATCTTGGCCCTAGATCGTACCAACCAATCTTGGCAACTGGCTTCTTGAATGTTATTTGAGTAATGGAATCCATTTCAGATTGCTCATCAGCTGTTATAAACTTTGCTTTTGCCAATGGTGGCAATAGGGAAGATTCACCTGGTTGCTGCGATGTTGTAATGTGATAAACTGCTATACCACTTGAAAATGCAACAGCAAGGAGTGGTAGTGAAGAAGCACCTGATGATGAGGGTTCAATCCATGCAAGCGATATACAGGAATCCTCATTGGTGTCATCGTTATCAGAAGAGTTATATGGAGAAGGAGGCTCTGATGTATTTCCTCTGTGGACCAATGAAAAGAATCTTTCATTTGCAAATAAACAATCTTCGTCGTTAGACAACCGAACATCTGCTTCACCAGGCATGTGAAACAAAGGCTGCAATAATGAAGTACTTTGCTTGTTTGTCTGACGATTTGTCTTGGCTGCCAACTCATAGTTAACAACCTGCAGACCACCATCAGATAATCCCACTGCAAGATAGGGATTTGTATCATTTGTCACACAAAGGGCTGTCACGCTCAGAGCTGGATAGTTACTAGGAGGAATGGCAGTCCATGAGGATCGTACAGATGGCTTGGCAATAAACACAGCTGCTGTAGATGAAGATCGTCCTCCGATGTGCCCGCCGAGAAAGAGAAGACCATCACCAACTTGTAATGTTTTAGGATCATACTCACTACTAGAATCAATACCCTCTGTCGTCAACACTGATTGTAATGACGCCGATGCATTACTAGAAGGATTGTAACCCCATCTCCAGACCGCTACTGCTCGTATCTTTTTCGACGAGCCACTACCAATAACAAACAACTCAATCAATGCTGCAACACGGACCCTAGCACGGCCTTGTACTCGATGTACACCTGCAGCAAGTGATAATATGGACGATACACCAATTATCTTGAGCCTTTCTGAAGATACATGTGCCAACTTTGTCTTGAACTCCTCTGTAACTACATTTGCTGATACAATGGTCGTTGGAGATGAACTGGTTTCAACTTCTTCGATGACAAAGTCTCCCCGTTTGTTTGTACGACACATGATTAAGTTTCCAGATAATGGATTTGGTATTGGCTCGGTAATCCTGTGCGCATTATCTTCAACTGATAACCCTAGCTTTCTAATATGGAAAGATCCAAGTGAATAATCATTGTCTTGAATTGGTTGTATGGTCGTATCTGCAAAATTGGTCACATCTACTCCAAACTCTTCTTTAACACTTGATTGATCTGCAAGTTTCTGTGGACTATCTTCATACGAAGAAGATTGTTGTGAGATACGCGACAATTCCGCCATTGTATCAGGTGTGGGTGGCTCGCTTTCAATATTAGTACGCGGTGTAAGTGGCAATGCAACTTTGTCGTCTTCTTCTAGTATGTTCTCTTCCACCACCTTGTCTTCTGACAATTCACGCTGAATCACCGCAGAATCTTGATGACGATATTCTCCTGGAGGCTCAGCTCTATTCATTGACTCTTTATGTTGATATGCACCATCAGGTTCTATTTTGCCACTAGATTTATCCTGATTCGAAAACCCACCTGTATCGAATGGATCAAATGGATCCGATGAAAAGGCATTAGCAGCATCATTATTAGCTTGTTCTTGAAGGAAGGAAGTATTCTCTGAATCAATAAATGATGACCCAAAGAAGGACGTTACATTCTCGTTGCCAGCCTGATCCTCATTAAGTTGAGAAGATGCAGCCGGTGGTGACGTCGTTTGTAAATCATCAAATTGATCTGTAAGCTTTGCCAATTGTGATAATCTATCTTCCTTCACATTATTATCAACCAATTCTTCTTCATCATTTTCTTCGACTATTAATTCTTGTGATGGTTCCATATGTAGTGATGGATCACGATATAATCCCTCATCTTGTTGCTCTCTATCCATATTTGTAACGTCAACTGTATCTCGTGCTGTTGGCGGTGGTGTAGGAGATGTTCGACTACGATTGGACATGTGTATGGCATTCTTGGCAGCAATTACGGCTGTATCATAATTGTTGTATACATATCCTCCTTGGACAATTTCGTTGTTTACTTCTTCTTCCTCGTCTTCTTCTGCATGGTACTCTTCCTCTTTCTTTGCTACTTCATCAACATATTGTTGCTCTTCTTCAAGTGGAGTAGGTGATGGAGCTAATAATGGAGGATCAGGAACTGTTTGAGGCGATGGACTCATCATTAGTGGTGGATCGGGTACTGGAGGACTAGGAGCGATCTGTTGTCTTGTATGTTGCTGCTGTTGCTGATGAAAACGATTATTTGCCACCTTGGAACTAACTCTCCCTGGACTATTCCTCTGAATTGTATTCTGTGATGGTTCAACGCCCACATCATCATCTCTTGTCTTTGCATTAACCTTTGCATGATTATAAGCATTATTTGCCGTGGGAGGATAACGGCGGTAAAAGTTATTAACAACAGGCTTGGAAGGAGAGGATGGTGGGGGTTGCCACCTATCACGAACATTGCCTCTACCACGAAGATTATCAGTTTGAGCTGCAGCTGTTGTTTCTATTGATTGATGAGAATCTCCTCCTTCATCGACTGCTTCTTTATCAGATTCTACCCCGCTAGTGATATTAGATGTAGGTTGCCATCTTCCTCGAACATTCTTTGACTGTTGTTGAGACTGTTGCGTTGGTACATCTTCATCTTCTTTTGGTTTGGAAGGTTGCCATCTACCACGAACACTACCCGATGGTACACTTGTTTCCCTGACCTTTGTTGGTGGTTCTAGTTTGATCGGAGTCTCTTGTTCCTCCTCCTCCTTCTTAGCATTCACCTCATCCACATTATCATCATTATTATTAACAACCTCAGCAGATCGAGGACTGGGAGTACTACGTAATCTCATTCTCATAAATTCGGGTACACTACCGTCTGTGTGTGTCGAGCCAACATTGGATCTATTACCACCCCAATTACTACTGCCAGCATTACTACTTGGTGATGAAGGAACTGTCATACCTGGACGGATGTATGTCGATGCTTTAATTGGATGTGTCGGCTGCTTATCTTCAACCTTCTCAGCTTCCTCTTGTTGTTTATTAGCCTCAGCTTGTTTTTCTTTGTATCGTTTAGTAATCATGCTCATTTTACTTTCTCCCTTTACTTCTTTCTTATCCTCCTTTTCTACTCCATCGTCCACTTGTTGTCCTAACTCTCGTACACTCTTCTCTTCCTTATACTTTTGTGTCATTATAGATAACATACTTGGTTGTTTAATATTTGTAGCGCCAGTTCCGCTATGACCAGATCCTCGTGAATTACCTCGATTTAATCTACCACCGACTGTTCTACTTATATCAGATGATTTACCACCAATCTTTTGAGGACGTCCGCCAATTTTTGGGTGTGCTGTTTGATTATCGGAAGTGTCACTTGGTGCACTTGTAGATCGTTGTGCAACAGGCATAGGCCGCTGAGTATTTGTTGTAGATGATTCACCACCCGAATTACTCCTACCAACTACAATACCAGAACTGTTTGTATTTGGCATTGTCCTTTTAAAGAACGATGAAGTACCCCTTTTTGATGGACTGACATTACTTCCAGTACTACCAGTTGGTGATGATTCCTTGTTATTACCCTGCTGCTGCTGTTGCTGTTGTTGTTGTGCATATGTACCCAAATACTTTTCATTCTTTTTAGCCTCGTTGGATGATGTATCAATAATGTGTTGATCATTATCAACCTTTTTAGTAGAATCATCTTCATAAACAGCCTCATATATCATTTTATTTGGATTCCATTTCATACCAACTCGACCACTTGGCGAACTTGATTCCTTGTTGTTTTGTTGACTATCTCCACCTTGAGAAGTAGTAGTTGTATCAGCCTTGACTCTACGAGCATTAAACATCTTCTGCAATTCATTCTCGCCATCTTTTAATTCAACTTTCTTCTTATATGCCACTGCTCCCTTTACTGAACTGTGTATATTATTTGTACCTTGATCAGTATTATTTGAAGGTTGAGAAGATTCCGGCTCTTCATCAGATGGTTCATATGGTGACAAATCAGTTGGTGGATTAGAGTTTCGTGTACCGAATCTATTATTGCCTCTAACACTACCTCTTCCAACTGTATTATTGTTACTACTGTGTGGTTTTTGTGTACCTAAACTATATGAATCTTGTGATTGAACTTCCCTTCGTCCGTGTGATCCACCAGTTGGTGATGGCAATTGTCTACTACCTCCTCGTGGAGTTATCCGTTTAATGCCTGGATTGACTCTACCTATTGGTGGATTGTTACTACTACTCTTAGTTGATGGCATGGAAGGTGGTGTGGCTGGTGGACCATCTTTCGAAGGAAATAATGATGTAGAATTGTTTAATTGTAGTGATTGTCGACCTATTGCTGATGGACTAACTTCTACACTATTTCCATCTTGATTAGTGTTTATATTTGATGTATGTATTGGAGAGTGTGTACTACTACGATTGGTATAGTTTGAGGTAATTGTTTGTGATGGTGCATTAGATGATTGAAGTTCAGGCACAATGGCATTTTCACTGTTATCGTCTACACCGACATCACTCGACGCGCGGTTTTTGCGTGCATTAAATACTGCTTGCAATTCTGACATTATTCAGATTTAATATATATTATCATGACGCCCGCCACTGCCACTCTTCAAATCAAACGTCAAACAGCAAGCATTGTTGCCATAGGTAAGTCGGATAGAATGACATAAAGCTTCGCTACAGAAAGATACGTATCTTTTTGTGTTAAAGTTATGCTCGATTGCAGAGCCAGGGAGAATGGGAGGGCGGCGTCGACATACAATCCTGGACAACATATACATTCGGATATCGTATGCATAGAATCATTTCTGAGCTGTGATAGAGGTTTGTATGCTGAAAGGGAGCTTTAGAGGTATCCTTTTCAAAGTTGCAATGAAATCCATCCACAAAACTTATCTAAGATATTGTATCATAATATAGCCAGCCGTCATCTCAGCCGTCATCTTCGTCGATTGGATTTATCGAAGACAAGGGTTTAAAGAAGAATGACAACTATTATCAAATTATACGTCATCCAGCATCAATACATGCTCAATATGCTCGCATAGTACTCCATCTTGCGGGTATCGAATATGAAAAGATACATATCGATTTACCTCTCGGCAACTTAGATCCGTCATATGCAAAGATCTCATCAACGCTCAGTGTACCAGCGCTTGAAATCATTTCAACAAAGAACGGTAATAAAACAACACTTACCGATAGTAGAGACATTATCAATTACTGTACAAGAAGGACAGAAGGATTATTTCCAAAAGATGAGATAGATGAGATTAATACAATACTTGATTTGATATATGAAGCAAATGGTGGTCAGATATCATTCCAATCATATTCTCCTAAAGATAGGATATTTGATGTTGCAGTAAATAGAATAATGTCATCATTACGACAGAGGAAGTTGAGGAAACTTGCACATAAAGAGTCCAACAATTTAAACAATATTCCAAAATCACCAAGAAAGAAAGTATACAAATCAGCAGTGGAACGACTTGATCGGCCGATCGGATGTATTGCGACACTTGATGAATTAATACAAAGTGCTAATGAAACAATGTCAATACTTGATGAAAAACTCAGCAAAAGTAAATGGCTATTAGGAGATGAACATACAGCAATTGACTCAATTGCTGCAATCTGGGTACAATGGATAGTATATAACAATCTTGAATCAATACCTGTTACTCCCCGTGTACTTGACTTTCTAAACCAATCAAAACAAAGATCTGAATGGAAGAAGACTAAGGTAGAATGGGTCATTCCATATATCAAAAGGAGAGTGTATTTTGGTATATGTGAAATGATTGGATTGATATATCTCTTGGCTAACAAGTTTGGTTCTTCTTTACTCGGTGTTATAGTCTTTATACTCCAATAAGAGTATATTGCAAATATATGTATGTAATATAAAGTGTAACAGGATGTAGTTGAAACTTCCAATTTAAACATATGATTGCTCATTAAGACATTAAACAACAACCAATCTCACAACAACACTCGCAACAAACACCCAGCATATCATTTTCTTTAGCATTTTGTCCAAATACTTGCCTCTCATTCAATATATCTGCAGCAATACATAAGATTATAATTTGATCAACGTTGTCATTTGATATCATTATACTCATTGAAGGCTTGTCATCAAATGGCTTGGATATGTCTCGAATTATAGCACATGGAGTTGTTGCATCTTCACTACCATTTCGTACCTCAAATTGAGGACCTTCTGGTCCACTAGGACAATATTTACACTTGTATGAAGTATGAGGAAAAGTCACATTGGCATCATAGTTGAACTTTGGTCCACCTCCTACACATGAACTAATTGATCCTAATATTTTAGTACTACTATCATTGACATCACTACTAACTTGTTGCAGATTGTTTATACTAATTTGTCTTGTATTTGACACGGTCTTGATATTATTATTCGATGTCGTCTCTTCCCTAGTAGATACAATATCGACACTAGCGACAATTACATCATTACGAACAATATTTGTAGATTGGCGTGACATGCGAGAATGTCTCCTAATCTTGAAATTGTATTGACTTTCAACATTTGATGATATGTCAATATCAACGACGCTATTGCCCGAGCTTGGCCATTTTCCATAGGAGAATTGTAGCTCTGTTGGCATACTATTGTCTTATGAAGTATCAATAATTAGACATCGACATGTATTTTGAGGTGTATATGTTTTTCCTCCTTTAACTTAGCGTCTGCTATCATTAACTTCTCTTGAATTGCATTCTATATCTTCGGCTAATCTCTAATCTTGAATTGCATTCTATATCTTCTGCTAATCTCTAATTCCTCTAATGACCTGTTCTCTGCTCATTGTAGCCATTAGTAGGGCTTTTCCTTTTCTCGATCTTGTAAAGGGAGAGGGAGGTAGGGGGAGAGCCAATAAATCTTTGCTATTTATCGCCAAGATACCTGTTTGCAGTCAAATGACAAGTAATTTTTGTCATTATTGGCGATAGAAAAGATTGAGCCCAATGAAACTCCGACGAACCGCGCCTAACTTTTCTTCTATTGAATCGATGAGGTGTTGTTACTCTATTGCTCTCATAAATTATACCTCTCCTACTCCTCTTATCATCATCTAATACCTCTACTACTATCAGCCATGAAGTCAGCAACCATTATTGCAACAGTATCAGCCGTCGCCATTAGTGGCATCAATGCCGCTACTCAACCTCAGCGTAAACGCACAAACAACAAACGTCGTCAAATTAACAATGCTGTCCCCGCCAAAGTTGAGACAGAAAAGTATGATCCCTTCCTAGGATTACCCTCGGATGTAGAAACACAACAATATAATGAACGTAAATTGCAAGAGACAGCAGAGATGTCATTACCATTGGATTTGAGCGACGGTACTGATGCTCCTGTTGCTACTCCTGCCGTAACAACTGATGCACCAGTGGCGGCTGCACCCGGAGTGGACACACCCGTACCAACGTCATGGTACCCCACTTACATCCCAACTGCTGGATCGAATGACTTTGCCGCTGCACAGGGTGGTGTTGAGAATGGAAGTTCATCAATTAGTGTTGGGGTTACATTATTATTGGGTGGTGTTGGTGTTTGGATGAATATGAATTAAAAACATTTTATTTGTTAAGAGTGTGTGGTAGTGGTTTATGGGAATACCCAAGTGTATGTATATGTTTGGGATGAGACATACATGTTAAGTGGACTTATGCATTGCTTTGTTAAAGGCATGCTGATTTGACATACATTGTGGGGGCTAGGGGTTATGAGAATTTTTCATTTTATATACATAGAATCAGGGGGCATAAAGATCAAGTGTAAAGAAACCAATATCGGTGTACCTTGCTTTATTATCGTATCGTTTCAGCTTAGTTACTTATGATAAAGACGGCACAGCCCAGCCTCTCAACAGTTCAAACATAGAAGTGATTGGCACGGTATCCTTATTCAGCTGACTCCAATCAGCACTTCTTTGACCTGTTTGTTCAAAGTAAAAATCAGAGAATTCAGGAGTTTCCCCATCGAACAATTGTGTCAATCTTAATACATTAGGTATCACTTTGTATGATACATCACCGAGACAATTCATGTTGAAGAATTCATCACCGTCAGTCGCTGAGAGCATTGTAAATATCTTCATTGATCTATTATCTGATGGATAAGCATATTTGTTGATGTTTGATATATCTGGATTGAGTCCATGTATGCGGCATCTGTGGTTTGATGCAACACAAGAATTCAAACTTGATACATTGAAGACTGATTCAAGCAGCACTCGTCTTCCACCTGAAGTGATATCATTGTTTCCCAGATCGATCCGTTTGAGATTAGTATTATTTTGCAATGCATTGGCCAATATTGTGGTATCAGTATCGCTCAAGTTATTGCCCTTCAAATCCAAACGTTTCATTGGAGGATTAGATGCCAACCAGTTGGCTATAACAGTGGCACCCTCTAATCCAATTCCATTGATAGTCATAGTGAGCGATTCTAATTGACTTGAAGCATCAACTACTATACGCATCATTTCTCGGTTGCTTCCATTGAAGCAGCTATTCAATGCAAGGGATCGAAGAGAATTACTAACACTCTTCTTAATTGATTTGCAAAAACGCCGCATATCATCCAAACTTTCGATTCTGTTGCCATGCCAACCAATACATTGTATATAGGAGTTGTGCTCTATAATATCCGAAACAAATGATATCATTTCGCTTCCAACATTCAACCTACTGAAAATAAGCCTTTTGATACCAGTGGTAGTGTTAAGAACAGGAGCAAGAATATCTATAACCTCTTGTTCTAGCTGGATATTTCTAATTCCAAGACATACAAGTCCATAATCCTCGCGATGATTAAAGTTTTCGTATTGCACCAAAGCATCTGTAAACTCTTTCAAATGTGGAAGTATGATATCGTCGCGTAACATATGAAAATTATGACCATTAGCAAACGAAAGTGCCATACCCCGGGATTCGCCTCGCCTCAGTTGATGTGTGTACTCTTTAATTCTCCCAAGAAATTCAACCATACATTCAGCATATTCTTCACTAAATCCACGTTCAACAATCCAATATGAATCTGGTATATCTTCTGCAGTATACGACCATTCATTATATTCATTTTTCAATGTGAGATCCTTCACTTTAATTTCAAGTTCATTGCATTTATCTTTCAATTCTTTGTTTTCATTTTGTATCGTATCCATCCTGTTCTGCATATCTTGTGTAGCTGTTGATACCATACGTCTAACCATACTTTCTAAACCTTCTGGTCTGCTTTCATTTATTTGATCTTCATCATGAGACCTCGATCCATCCATATTATTGTTACCTCTTGAATAAGTAGATGACACATCTTGTGCTAGGCTTTTGAAATGTCTCTTTCTTGATGCCTCCGCCACAGATACAGATCGATCCTCATTACCATTTGAACCAATACTACTCATAGTGATTGTTGTTTGTATACTAGGTACTAGGCGAGGAATCGCAAGGTGTCGATGCTTGTTACTCTTTGAAGATTTGCTTTTTAAGATTTGCTTGGCCGGGAATAAAATTATTTAATCTCTAGATACATAAGGCTGGCGCATGTAGCCAGGTCAGATGGGAGTAGAAAATTCACATTGAATTCACTAACAAAATTTAACTCCCATCTTGACCTACCCGGGAATTTGCATGCGCCTGTCTTACATCATCTCGACTGAATTCGATGAATAATAATAATAGTACATATCATCCACATAGCAGTGACCTCCATTTGAGGTACATAGTCTCTTTTCATTGGTGCTCATGAGTGACGGTATTTGTGGCTGTGGGTCGAGTTTATTGCCGCGTAGTAGTAGTAGTAGTCTCATCTTATGGATTTGGAGAGTTGCAATAGTATTATCAGCGGCAGTAGGGGTTACTTCATTGAGCTTGTTTTAATGTCTTTCCTTTCGTCACTTTTAACATTGTATTGGGTTGATATGTATGGACTTGAAAAGAGACTGGAGACAGAAAATAACGAGTCGTAAGTGGGGGAAAAGACAAGAGGACACAGCAATCTAAATGATTGTTTGTGCTAGTCTATATGATTATGTACTACAACACCTCTCTATGAGCTGCGGCAATGATTGCAATGCCTGAAAAGACAGTTGCCCAAACACAAAGCTCACTCAGTATTTGAATATCATTCAAGTTGGACATATCACTCAATGAAGTCATTGATATGGTATCTCTCACTCTCAAGCTAGGCCAACCTAACCGTCCTCGTGTTGGATTGGATATTGCAATTGCCATTGGTTTCATATCCTCTTCATCTAAGAGTTTGCCATTTGATGTCTCATGAATATCATCTGTTTGTATACAACTGATTTCATTCTTCTTACTCTCTGCATTTGTCTTGATAACCTCCCATTCCAATCGAAGTAGTGCCCATATCGTACGTCTGAAGATTTCAGCCGATGCAATGAGTGATCCGACAAATAGTTGTATATCAGGATCATTGTATGTTCGTACAATCAACCCAGTAGATCGAGATAGGTATACTGGTGGTATCAGAGTGAGCATACCAACAAATCGCAGGCAAAAGTTGATAGCAAAGATGATGTAGTATATCCATGTACGTTTATACAATCTTTGTGATCGAAGGGAGTATGGCCACTGCCAGGTATTACCATGATAACCAAAATTGATATCACGCTCTAACAAACCCCAATCCATAAACACATCCCACCATATTTGATACATAGTTGCACAGAAGAAACATGTCAACCAAATTGGATTTTGTTTCACACTTGGATCAAACATACCAAACGTAGCAACCTCAGCGGCAACCAAATACTTGAATGCATTACCTAAATATGGCCATCGTTTCTTATTATCATAACATTGACGTAAATTTTGTAAAAATCTCCACCACAATGGACTTAACGTGCATGCAGGCAACACAACTGTATGTAATAACCAACTACGTTCAAGTGGTATAGCCGCCGCATCCAAGGTATACATTTCACTAGTGCTCCACCAAGCTTTCACACCCAACGGTATAAAGAATATAGTATATGCCAAATCTTGCAATAGCCGGACTGTCGAAGTCAAGATATCACCGATGAATCCGTCACGGAATGTAACTTCATAGCATGGTGCACCGATTGTTAAACTTACTATTGTCCATATATCTTTTCGTTTATACCATGGTATGAATAATAGTATTGTTGATAAAAAGAATAATGTTAAAGGGAAAATTGGTGATGCTATTTGTGCTATATATTTCATCCATGATTCTTGTGATGATTGTTGCTGTTCATCTTGTTGTTGTACTGATGTAGGTTTGGTTATATCAATATATCGACCGCCTTCGGCACTACTTATTGTGAATAGTATTAAGAACATACATGTTACTATTGTAAGATCTAATGTTGCTCCGAATACTTTTATTGATGGTGGTGGGAGTGACTGGTGTTGTTGATCTTGTGGCTCAGATTCAAGCTGAAGAAGCTCTGTTTCTTCAATTCTCTCATTCATTTCCTGTTCACTATCAGCAGCAGTTGTAAAACTATCTTCTCTAGCAGCAACATCATTCAATTCATATTCTTCTGTCTTCGTGATATCACCACTAGCATCTCCGGCAACATCTCTATATCTAACATTCATTTCTAAATCACCATTACTTCCTTCACTTTTACTACGCTTCTTCTTCTTACTCTTCCTTCTTCTCCGTCTTCTTCTAATGAATGAGGCATGCTTTCTTGATACCAAATCATATGCAATGTTTGTTGTTATTGAATTGGGTGGTGGTGCGAATAGTAGTTTACCGACTATTTCTTGAGTTATACAGAGTGGCTGCCTCTCTTGTTGTTGCAATAGAGTATGAGCTTTGCGACGTATCTCTTTGGAGTTTGGTGATAGAAAGCCACTACTGCATTCATCATAATCAGTATACTTTCTATCATTACTATAGCCATCTTTACACTCATCAATGCCGTCTCTATTAATATCACTAATAACACCCTGTTTATCACAACATTCCCAAACCCAAAGTGCAAAAGCAACACAACCCAATAAAAAACAAGCCTCACCAACAATTCGAAAAACACGCAAGCTTGGTGGATGTCTACTTAATGCTGTAATAAATGCCAAGTGATGTAATTTCTTTGTAGTACGTTGATTGGATATTGTAGGTGGTAGATAGGTATCATCTGTTAATATGTAGAGTGATAGTAGGAGTGGTAGGAGTAGGATTAGTTTATGTTTGATTGAGTTATACCATGATGGTGTAGATTTTGGTATCATTGTTGATTGCTCTATTGATGAAGAAGGTGGATGTGTTGGTAGTTTTATATCATCATTATCATTATTATCATGGTCAACTAACAATGGATTAGCTCCATAGTCATTATCATTTTGATGCACATCTTGTGTATCATTTTCTTCCAAATCGTCGTCGTCTCCATAGATACTCTGTTCATATGGTACCATATTAATATTCCTCTCATCCTTCATGAGTGGAGAGAGTGGAGAGGAACTTATATGCAATCCTCTCATACTAGACTAGGGATTCAGTATGGTGGCTGCGCAGTCATTCAATAACTCAAAACTTATGTGGGTTATATCGATCATAAATTCTAACCTAATAAAAATTGTCATTCTCTACTTAAAACTATCCCCTAATTGTGGACATACATAGCACTACATCACTCCTACGCTATCCAATGTCAATGCTATTGCATTGATGGAGAAGAAGGGGGAATATGAATATTAATGATAGTAGTAAAAGTGTTGTCGATGGAGAGCTATATAAGGTATCTACAAAGAAAATGTCTTCTCACGAAAATGAAGATGATGCACCTTCATCCGAGAAAGTACAGCCGTCATAAATTTTAATTGATATATTACATCATAAATTGCGTGATCCAAGTATAGTGCGGAAATTTGAAGATAGTCGTCAAGATTCGTCAACTTATGGTTTGATATGTCCTCGATGGGTATTGCATCATGCAAAAGGTGATGTAGCTAATGAGGAAAGTAAATTGGATGGTAATAGCAACAGAGAAACGATATATAATGCATATCCCAAACGAAATTATATAGATCTACGAATGGAACAGAACCGTATGTTTGCAAATGATCAATATGATCAATGCAAAGCACTATTAGCTAAACTTTCTCAGCCATCTACAACATCTCAGTCAACTCCATCAACCAATAATGATATCAATAATAATAATAAGCAATGGAAGAAACAAGCAGATACAATACAATCACTACTAAATGAAGGACTAGCATCGTGTCCAAATCACATAGGATTATTACAAGCCGAGAAAGAGTATAAAGAATGGATACAAAAGAGGATTCATATACTTTCAACTCCATCACTTCCAACAAAGCAAACTACTGTTGATAAAACAACACCATCTAATTCTACGCTACTTCCCAATTCAGCATACTCATCAAGCATGAGAAAGGGAGCAGAAAATAGAGCACAGGCTGCATTGAGAGATGCACAACTTGAACGTTCATTCATGCTTGATGGTAATGCAAAAGATGATGAGAAGGATAATAATAATAATAATATGTATCCACTTTTGTCTGCTAATGACGAGGATCAACAAGGAGATGTAAAAGGTAGCTATAAGGAAGAAGAAAGCTTATCAAGTGGGTCAGATACAGATGAAGATAGTCGGAGAAGAAAGAAGAGTAAACGCAATTATAAGAAACACAAACGGAGTAAGAGTAGACATGACCATGGCGATAGACGGAGAAGAAAAAGAGACCGTAGATCAAGATCTAGATCCATGTCAAGGTCACATTCTAGATCTATATCATCTTCTTCACAGTCGTCAGATTCATATAGAAGACGGAAGCATAGAAGGAAGGAAAAGAAGAGACGAAAGAAAAAGAAGCGGAGAAGGCATAGAGAATCTATCTCGTTCTACACGATATAGTAGTGAAGATGATGATGAATGGCGATGATAATGATGTGGATACTGGAGAGGGTAGTAAGGATGAAAAACAAGTGGAAAGATCAATATGACCCTAATTTTCAGGTAAGTTTGACTGAGATGTGTGTATCCTTTTATTATCATGCAGTCAATCATTTCACTACCTTTCCCTTCTGCACTGCTACTTTTTGTTCTTTGGTCCGTGGTTCATATTTACAACATTTTATTTATGTATTCTGATGGATACATGAACTTGAGGAGGCGAGCTGCAACAACTTGTACAGACATCTTAACCAACTCAAGCCTGTCTTGACTTAGTCTGTTTTACTTGTACAGAGTACAGTCGAGATACTCTTTGACTAATCAAACTTTAATACTCTACTAGCACATCCTCGATCTATATCGCCACGCTCGATATCATCACTGTCACTTACTGTATTGTATTCTTTTGTATTAGCATCAAGGTGAGCAGGCTCTTCTAATCTCCAAATCATTAAAGAGCAAATGAACATGAAGAAGGCTGTTACAGTAAATGGCAATGATCCACCCTGCTGATCTCCTTTCATTCTCTTGATACTTTGTAGAGTATTGTGCCGGCTAGGTTTCCGACCATCCCTCCTATGTTTAGTAATGATTGCATACCTCCGATTGTACCCCCTAAAGCCTTGGACTTTGAAGTTGTCAAGCTCAATATTGACTTCAGACTCGGTTCCAAGACGGACAGTATCGCTTGAAAAACAATAGCCGATAAGAAGTGCAATACCAGCTGTTTCCGAGAATGGACTTGGTGTTGTATTGATTCATTTTGTTGATCCATAAGACTCCGAGTCTCACTGTTGTTTAATTGTATACCAATGTTGCTGCCATACTCTTCTACCCCAACTAGATTCTCTACGCCTTCCTGGTAGACACCACCAAAAGAACAAAAGCAGAACAGTATACACAGCAAGGAACCAATTCCAAATCCCCGAGCAGCAAATCGGACTCTCCCTCCTACCTTTTCTAACTTTTCAATTACTGGGAATGATGCTACAGCTCCCGTAGAAACAACTGATGATATGAATGTTAGTATTCCAAATGTGTGAGCCGATAGGTTGAATATATCATGTGCTAATAACGGCCATAAAACCGTGAATATTGTATTTGCTATTGATTGCAGTAGAAGAGCAAATGTAAGTGTTATTGTTGTTATTGTTGTTATTAGCTTCTCGTTTGTTCGTCTTGTGCTAATGCTTTCTTCGGGTATTGCTGCGTTTGATGTTATTGCTTTTGGATCATCTGATAATGATTGGGTTGATAATGATATTGATGCATTGCTTTCGTCATTATCTATGAAACTATCACTTATTGATGTTGATGTAAGTTCTAACTCTTTGGTATTGGAAGTATTTGATGTTGTTGACAGGCTTCTACTACCATGAAGCAACCCGTCAACAAAGTCTGACTTCTCCTCGTGTTTTATCATTGTAACCGTAGAGTTTGAGTTTTGTAAACCTCCTTTTACATTCTTTCTATCAAATAATAAAGCAACTGTGCCATAGAAACAGAAGAAGGTACAGAATCCCATGTGTATCCGATACCTAACCAACACATTCTCCAATCCGACAATGTTGTGTAATATATATTCTAATAATGGGAAGATGCCCTTCCCGAGTAATTGCAATGTTGTAAGTTGTACAGCAAAGCCTGATAACACCTCGCTTCTCAAACTTGGTGGATTAGATTTGACTAAATGACCAAGTACAACTGTGAACACATTATTACCAATACCTAATAATACAGAACCTAATCGTAAAGATGACAATGAACTAGCCATACCTCTCCATAAACATCCCACTGAACATGCCGCGGCAGTAATACTAATTGGTATCCATGGACCATACTTATCCAAGGCAATTCCACAAATGGGTGCGCCTATCAAAGCACCTATTGAAATGATAAAACCAAGATGTCCAATATCTATTTCTGTTGCACCAATCTCTAAGTAAAAATATGTCGTTACTGCAGAATGCAATGAACCACCAAATGTTGCTACATAGAGAACTATTACTGGTGTTCGTGTAGATGGATTTGATATAAAGAGATGTAATGTTTTCTTTTGTGTCTGTATGATGTCATTTATATTTGATGCATATGATTGTGGTGTCGTTTCTGTTGTAGATGTCATATTCAAGAGTTTGTGGTATTGTCAATTGTCAGTGTGGTCTTTAAATTAGCTGTAGATTACAGCGATGTTGGTTCTAACTAGTTTGTAATGGTATAATGGTATTGTTAATTGTCAGTGTGGTCTTTAATTGGCCGATGTCATATAAATTATAAGGTGCACCTTCTAAAAAAAATGAAAGTCTTCGATGTACGTATGTTATATATACCTCGAAACTGAACAACCGGGCCGCCGCCAACAATGAAAATAGAGTTCACAACCGATCCGGTAGGTGTATCAGAAGCTAATTATCTGCTAAATTGCAATACAAATCGCCTATATTACTGTTTGCCGCTATCTCATTCATCATCATATTATTATGTCAGTTTTCATGTTACATGGTGAAAACTCCTTTTTAGAAATGAATCAAGGGACTACCACCACTGGAATGAGATACTCAAAAGCAATATCATCAACTAGTACCTCTATTCCCTATGATCAACTAATACTTATTGACTAGTAATTCAGGACAAAGTATCAGCTCAGTGAGTTGACTTCAAGACGCTAAATGACTCCTTCTATTTATTAGGTAGACTAACGATGATCGCATCCGGGCATAAAGTTTGTCCTCATATTATCCACTGATGGCAGCAGTTATTTCAGAGTAAAGAACAAGAACCAATGCAGCCCCGACAGTTCTCAAGGCGTTAGCTCCAGCGCCTTTAAACAATGCTACGAATCCTTCATCTTTGATAATCTTGGCAAAACAATCTCCTGTACCCTTGTAGACGCATTCATCTTCTGGTAATTCTGATTGCATCTGTAGCCGTCTTCGAACAGTATCAAATGGATATGATAAGTATGCAGCACATATTGCTGAAGTTTGTGCACAAACAAACTTTGACGTTGCCCGAACGAACTTACTTTGGACTGTCTGATATGGATTTACACCAGATAATGTATCAAAAAGACCAAAGTATACTCCTCGGTATGGTATAATACCCATGATACTAACTCCCAATCCATTATATATACCGCCAATGCCACCACTTGCAAATGTCTTCTTGAGACAATCAAACAATCCATTGAATTGTGGTTCATCGCTACCAACATCCGATGCTAATCGTGTCCTTGCATAGTCTAAAGGGTAGACAAATAGTAATGATCCTGCACCGGCCAATCCACCACTTGCCATGTTAACTAATAATGCCTTACCAAACTGTGCTTTCTTATCAACATGTGGAAATAATGATTTAATACTATCCTTGAATGCAAAGTTGAATGCCTGTGTGGGAAAGTATCGTATAATATTGGTAACATTACCACGCCATAATGCTGATATGCCCTGTTCTTTCACAACTCGAGTAAAACAATTTATTATACCCGTGTATGGAAGTACTTCACCGCTTAATATCTTTGGATTTACATCTTGTGTTTGTATTAATAATTTTACCCTTTCTATCGGTGCTGTGCAAGTTTTTGCAACCGATCCTGATATGCCACCTGCCAAGAAATCAATTATAAATTCGGATGTTAATATGAGTACTAACTTTTTCAATATACGTGATGGTACATCTGTTGTGCATAAGATTAATACTACTGTCCCGATTGTAAAACTTATTATACATAATGAGTATTGTCTGAAAATATGTTGTAAGAGTTGTACATGACGTGATTGTTGTGTCCGTCGTTGTATCCTATTTAATACTACTATACCTCCACCCTTCTCGACAAGGCCAACCCTTTCTTCATCGTCATTTTCCTCATAAGTCTTCTTTTTGAGGCGTGAGGATTTGGGAGTACTACCGAGCTCGATATGCTGGGATTCTTCTGGATCCGGTGATTTGGTCCGTGCTTTCATTATATTAATGGTCTGTGTGATATATTCCTTGCCGTGCGTGGAGTATGAGAAGGCATTATGAGAAGTAGATACACTCTATGCCTGATATCGGCAGAGGTTAGATATCGGTATCCTTTTGCAAAAGATAAACGGTTAAGATCAATCATGTCGTTGACGGACGGCGAGAAGCGATGAAAAGAGGTGGTATGACGGTTCTTAACAATATACTAAAAGCGGCAGTAGTAGTTGTAGTACTGTTCGTCACCGCTGTCGATTCACATGAAGACGTCAATGCTGTGAGCAAATTGATCAATCATGGAGTTGATGTGAGTATCACATATCTGTTTTATTTATTGATGTTTCATATGACTCTTCCTCACAAGCAAAACCTTTATATGAATAGGACGATATCACGTCAATATATACAACTGATGTCTCGTCAATCTATACTGAACAATTACTCCAAGGTAAAGACGATATTGAAACATCAAATGAAGAAGAAGAGATTGAACCATCACGAGCAGTACTATTTCCATGGTTTACTGAAATACTAGGCGTATTAATCTTCTTCCTAACAACTCGATATGTATTGATATTACCCTATACTGGTATAATGTTTATCCTTGGTATCTTCATGGGCGTTGGTGCGACCAGGTTAAATTTGAATGATCATTTAACAGAATCATTAACACAATGGTCCAATATCAATTATGAGGTTTTGTTACTTGTTTTCCTACCGGGGTTGATATTTAATGATTCCTTTGGACTAGATGTACATTTGTTTAGAATTTCAATTAATCAGTGCATTATATATGCGTTTCCAATGGTATTAGCAGGGACCGCATTAACAGCATTAGTAGGTTATTATGTTTTGCCATATGGCTGGTCTTTCGATTTGGCAATGGTGAGTATCAGTTTGATGTTGATATGTGTGAGTTTTAGTTCAAGAGCTTACATCTAATCTTCGTATACTTATGCTGGTCCTCTCCTACAAAGACTTAGCCTTGCCAAAAGCTCATCAACGCGACACAAGATCCTACAAATATTTCGGAAAGATTATCTCAATAAAACAATTGACATTCTTCTCTCGCTATTGAAAGATGAACGCTTGGGTAGCGCACGTATTGAAAAGGTCCTTGAACATCTAGATTATACTGATGATCAAGGTAAACATTGTGACTTATCAGTAGACGACGTGCTCAATCGATACAACGAAACAGCGGAAGTAAAGGCTGATGATATTGACTCAATGCTCTTGTCTCTTCGAAGAGATGTAGATGTCAATGATGAACTAGACGATATCAGTTGTCCGAACATGCAATGGAACAAGCTGATACCGATGCTAAAATCCTCACAGAACTACGAGCAACTTATATTGAACAACTGAAATGGGCATACCAGAAGCAACTCAACAATGGAGAGTTTGATGGAAGGGAAGCATTTCTTGCCTATGTTATAAATCAAGGACTTGACTTCTCCTACGATAATATATCAAATGGTGGTTCTCTTGATGATTGGAGCACTTCTCAGATGCTCATCCGTGGAAACGTGAAACGATTGAGGCGTTTAGGGAGACAAGTTTATAGATTGATGAGCAACGCCATTATGGGTATATTAGGTATGTGCTTCGCAAGCACATTGTTGGAGATAAACGTGCCAACACAAATGAGTTCTGTGACATTAGATTCACTGTCAAGCTATCAATAGCCATGGTGCAAGCTCACAAAGTATCAGATAAGAACTTTAAAGCAAAATTTGGGGAGATCTATCCAGCTGAGTCAAATCAAGTCCTCCGTGAATCGAAGGAGCAGGTAGCATTAGCTCAAGAGGCTTTGGATAAGATTGGTCCTGACGATGTTCAAGTAATTATCGATCATTTTCTGTGCATTACCATTCGGAACAAACAGTCACAATATCTTGAAGGTCTTCTAACGTCTGGACTCTTAACGGAGAAGGAAACACAGGAGCAAATAGATGTTATCGAAGCAAGTTTGAATGCGATCATTAACTCGTCCACATAAAGACTGCAACGGGCATTATAATCTAACTTTTATTACAGCTTACAGATACAACACAAATATAACAAGAATTGAATTCTACATCTTTTCAAGGTGCTGCCGCATCAGAGAATCAAACTGCATTATCGATTCAGATGCTAATCAAGGAAGAGATGAATCTGATTTCTATCTCGTCTTTATTGACATTTACATCATGGCACGAGCACATCATGCAGAGACAAAGTGCAGTAGTAGTGGTGGCGAAAGAAGTAACAAATCAAAAGTAGAGAGTAGTACAAATATAACAAATACTAGTGCCACTCAATCAACATATCTCTAAGAAGAAGGATCTCACAGAGAGTTGACAACAACCGCTGTATCATCTTGTATTACTCCATCCCTCATCGATATCAAGCCGATAAAGAAGGAACTGCCCAGCCTCTTAATAGCTCAAACATGGAAGTGATTTGTACAGTAACCTCATTCAGCCGACTCCAATCAGCGCTTCTTTGGCCTGTTTGTCCAAAGTATGCTTCAGATAGTTCTGGTGTCCTCCCTCCAAACTTGTGTGACAAACTCAATACATCAGGTATTAGTTTGTACGATAAATCACCAAGACAATTCATATTAAAGAAACTTTCATCAGTCGCTGAGAGAATGGTGAATATCTTCATTATTTTGTTTGTTGAAGGAAGATTAAACCCGTTGATGTTTGATATATCTGGATTTAGCCCATGTATACAGCATCTGTAATTTGATGCAGCACAGGAATTCAAGGTTGATACGTTGAAGACTGATTCGAGTAATGCTTGCCTTCCAACTGTGGTGATGCTATTATTGTCATCCAAGTACATCCATTCGAGATTTGTATTACTCTGCAATGAATTAGCCAATAGTATGGCATCAGTATCATTCAAGTGATTATCTTTCAGAAACAAACATTCCAGGCGAGGGTTGGATGCCAAGAAGTTGGCAATGAGTTGTGCGCCCACAGTTCCAATACCATTGTTATTCAGAAAGAGCCTTTTTATCATGTTATAATTTGTTGCACCAAGTACAAATTGCATCATTTCTGGGTTGTTGCCATCAAAGGCCTGAGTCAAGCCAAATTGAAAGAAGTACATGCTGTTATTAATGGACTTGCAGAGACGCCGCATATCATCAACACTCTCGATTTGGTTATTGCGCCACCCAAACTGTTTTAGATGGGGATTGGACTGCATAATTCCTTCTGCAAATGGCAACGCATTACTTCCGATACTACCCAATACCAAATTTTTCACCTTCGTTGTCTTAAGAGCTGGGGTAAGCATATTAATAACCTCTTGTTGTAGCTGAATATTGTCGATTTCGAAATTAATACCATAATTCTCCCGATACTCAAACTTTTGATATTGTTGCAACGCATCTGTGAACTCTTTCCAATGTGGTAGTAGTATATCGTCATGTAACATATGATCATTTGTCGATAATAAATCAATACTCTCTATTTGTCCACCCTTTCTAAGTTGATGAGTATACTCTTTCATTATACCTAGAAATTCAACGATACGTTCGGCGTACTGTTCACTAAAGCCACGTTCAATCCAATATGAAGCCGGTATATCTTCGGCATTATAAGACCATTCATTGTATTCATTCTTCAATATTAGATCCTTCACGTCAATTTCTAATTCATCACACTTTTCATTTAGGTCTTCATTTTGATCTCCGAGGTCCTTCACTTGGATCTTCAATTCATTATTTTCATCTCGTAATCCGTCAATTTCAGTCTGCATATCATGCATCCTTTCATTATCATCAAACGAATCTTCATTCTGTTCATCTTTTAACAATGAGATATCCTCCATTTTGTTTTCTAGTTCGTAGTACTTAGACTTCATCTCTATATTCTCAGCTTTGGTTGTATCGATTTCAGTCTGCATACAATTCATTTTATGTTGCATATCTTTCAACAAAGCCTCAATAGATGAAGATGGTTCGTTCGTCTCTGTGATACTCATATCATTACATGCAGTTGCAACCGTAGTATCATTCTTATTACCACTGCCTTCTTCCAAGGCATCAAATGGTCTCTTCCTATTAGATGGTGCACAAGATGTGCTCATTGGTGAAATCATATTTTTTGCTTCACTTCTGTCCTCTTCAGACGCCGCCGATAAAGCGGCTGCTACACTGCTTTTATTATTATCCATTTGACTATTATTATTGCAATTCTATGCGATATTGAGGCTGCCTACGTCCTGCAATTACCAATGACATGGGCTAAATAAGATATATGATATCTGAGATTTATTACATGTGGAATATTTTTATTCACGTTACAAGCATAAACGGTCGCTGACGATTTACCTGGATGTAGAGAGGATAATCATAGCGCAAACAACAACAGCAATCCAATCACATAGAGATATCATTGCTGACTGCGGCTGCATCATATTAGATATTTGCAGGAGAGTAGGCGGAATATTGACTTCTTGTCTTGGTATCAAATTTTATAACATATATTGCAATACAATAAGTATGAGTGACGAACAACCCTCAAAGAGTAACAATAAAGGTAGAGGTCGTGGTGGTGGACGTGGTAGAGGCAGAGGTCGAGGTCGTGGAGGTCGAGGAAACAACAACAATAACAATGATAATAATAGCAACTCAAACTTTGCAGGCCGAGGTCCCAAAAACTTTAACAGTAGAGGCGGTAGAGGACCACGACATACAGGCAATGAACGCTCACGTCCTGATCGTATTGAACCAAAGCTACCAATGGATTCATCTGATGAAGAAGATGAAACTGATGAGAATGTTGTAGGGGGTAAAAAAGTTCGTGCAAATAGTATCAATCTCTCTCCGTTAAAAGCAGATGAGCAAATCGATCATATAACACCTGTGGGGAGTATTACATCACCAACCACTAAAACTGATGATACATCACAACGAGCACAACATGCCTACTGTTTAATATGCTACTCGTCTAAACTACACACGCGTCGAACAATATCCCCCTGCGGTCATGATGATGTCTGTTGGACATGTCATTTGCAAATGCGATATTTGCATAATGATAACAAATGCCCGGTCTGCAAAACAACTAATGATATGTTAATTGTTGATGTTGATTCAGATACAGTTCTTGAAAAAGATGCAGATGATGGTAGATTGGTACATCATAAACGATATGAAGAGTATTCAATTTGGGGTACAGAATTACCAGGATTTACATACAGAGATGATGTGGGTATGTTCTTCCCAAATAATGTATATGAATCATATGTTATTCCATTATTAGGGTATGGATGTGGATTACCAAACTGTGAATTTAGTAATGAGGATACATCCTTATATATTAATGAGAAGGATATATGCAAAGAGGTTGGTGATGGTGGAGGGGGGAATAAGAAGAAGAAACCAAATGCCAGTGGTCGAGAGGTTAAGAAACGATTAACCGGATTAAAAGCACTCAAGGCACATTTACGAATTGATCACGGGTATGCATTATGTGATTTATGTGTTGATAATAAGCGTGACTTTGTATCAAAGTTGATACGGTATACTCCACAGGGTTTGAAACAACATCAAAGTAAGGGTGATGGTGCCTTGTCAGGATTTACTGGACATCCACTCTGTGAATTTTGTAGGCCATTGCGATTCTATGATATCGTGAAATTGCATGAACATCTGAATAAGGAACACTACAAGTGTCATGTATGTGATAAGGCTGGTAAGCCACATCAATTCTTCAAGGATTATACAAGGCTAGAACGTCATTTTGATCGTGAACATTACCTATGTCATGATCAGCAATGCTTGGCGGCAAGGTTTGTAGTATTTGACAATGAGATTGATCTAAGAGCACATGAATCTAGTGTTCATGGTACCACACGTCGTGATGGTGGTACTAAAATCAAATTAGAATTCCGTGTTAGACGTGATAATGATACATTTGAACAGTTTCAAGATGTTCCCAGTGGTGAAGACTTTCAATTTGGATTGAATGGTGAAGCATTTGTTCCAGAGGCATTGCCGGGTGAGAATGATGAAGAACAGCAACGACAGATTAATGAACCGGACATTAGTCATCCAGTGCACGCGGCACGAACAGCTGAATTACGAGCACAGGCTGCTTTAGTTCGGGAAAGAGATGGTACGAATGCATCTGGTAGTAGTGGTAGAGATGGTGGTGAATCCTTTCCTGCCTTGGGAGTGGATGGAACTTCTGATTCCGCTGGCGGCAATACATCAGGAGGAATGTTGGTAGGCTGGACTGCAGATGGAGCGCGTACTGCTGGATCGAGACCCGGTGGGTTGAAGAGGACCGCCGTAGGAAAGGTCACAGAGGAGGAATTCCCATCCCTCGGGCCTGGCCCAAGCTCTTCAGCAAATGTTAGACGTGCAGCACTTGGTTTGGGAAAGAAGAAGAAACCACCACCGTCTCAAGTGGGAAACTTTTCAGCAATCGCTTCTCGACCAAGTTCGGCATCGTCAACTTCCCGGTCTATTTCAAATGTATCTTATGCATCCTTCCCTACGAGTGCGCCGAATATGAAGAGCGCCGATAATTTCCCATCTCTTGGTGGTTCTACTAGTAGACCTAACAGTGCTTCTTCACAACGATCGAATCCATATGCAGCCGCGCAGGCTCATACTCGCAAGCTCAATGCTAACAAAGCTCCATCAGCATCAGCTTTTCCTGCACTATCGTCTGACTTTTCACCACCGCCGACATCATCTAATGTCAAAAAGTCAAAGGTTACGAACGCATTTATAGCTAAGAAGCCACCTCCAATGGATAATGTACTACAATTTCCTCCGCCGTCATCAAAGCCTTCAGCTGAAATCCTTCGGGAAGGCAAGGATACAATTCAAGATCTAAAGCAACTCCTTGGCGGCAAATATAAACAGCTGAAGAAGCTAACCAAAGACTTTGCTAGCGGAACCACTCCGCCTGAAACATATATCAATGAGGCGGCGTCTCTATTTGAACAAGGCCTAAGTGATAAAGCATTCTGGGATAATATACCACCTTTGATCCAAGGTATTCCGAATGAGTCTGCTGTCAACCTTGCTATGCAACATTTAGATAGTCTTAGGGCGGCTAACCAAATGCAAAACATGAACTTCAATGGAGGTGGCCAGAGTAAGAAACCAATCAATTATATACTTCCCAAGAAAAAGACTAACTCTTGGGGTACTAAACCGAAACCAGCAGCAGTCAAACCTAGTGGGCCACCGCCAGGATTTGAGTCAAAGCCATCTTCTTCTTCTTCTACTACTACTGCAAAGAAAAACAGTGGCGCAGCAAATACCAATGGTAATGGTAAAGGCAGGAAAGCCAAAAGCAGACAAAAGAATAACGAGCTCAAAAATCTAGCGTTTGGCATATGATCTATCAGATGCCTATACAGGCACATCAAACTATTACCTTTTAAAGTAATGAAACTGAAACATTAGGTTACAACGTATTCGACCACTTAGAACGCACACTCTTTCACATATCTCAACATGACATATCTTTAACATAACAAGGTTTTACAACAACTTCTTTCTTATGTAAGAGAATGACCAAGCGTAAGCAATACATCCTCGGCCACAGCACCATGCCTAACTCCAATATCATTCGTTGGCACTGCACTATCATCAAGTACCATGTCAATTTCACTTCCAAACATATTGTTATCGAACAAGGCTTTGCCGGCATCTTGGAGGGTTCCAAACTTGTTGGCACCATCGAGCAATTCTGCTTTGAGTGTCGTGTCCTCTGCCGCATCTTGTAGTTTTACTTCATCTAAATTAATAACACCGCCAGGAACCAAAGTTTCTCGATTAAGGGCCCGATTATCGATGAAGAATGCATCTTCTAACGCATCATTAGCGAGTCCTCGACGGCGTTGTTCAGCAGCTCGTGCCTCACCAATACCTAGATTGTCTGTCCCTTTATATAGATCATCTTTAATAGCAACACTGTTTCTTAGCTCCAACGCTGCCTGAATTCCTTCGTTTATAACATTCAAGTTAGGATCCTTCTTCTTATTGTTCCTATATTCCTGAATGTCCTCTTTCCAGAAGGCATTCTTATCGTGAATTGGAGCAACTTCCTTTAACTTGAAAGTGAAAGTACCAGCTAGCCAGATACAGATGATATTTACGACTGTTAGAGCAAATGAGATGCCACCTAATGTCCAGTAGTCAGTGTCATCTCCAGCATTACGATTATACTTGGGTGATAAAAGCATGAGCTCATATGTCCAGCACATTGCGGCATTGACAGCAGGTGGAAGCAGAGATAACGAAATAGCAACTCCAACCATTCCAGAACTATTCTTTCCCAATGTGCTAAGAGCCGTGGCTACGCCGGATGGAATGGCTACAAAGAACCCAGCAGCAAGTCCATAAGGATCTCCTCGGCTCAGCATTTCAGACGAAGGCCAGCCCCTTGTCTCTGGAGTACCTCCAATTGTCATAAAGACACAAACTATTACCCCGATGATAAAACACATGATAAGTGAAACTATTTCATTCACAAATCCCTTGATTATCAAGTCTTTCTTCTTCACTGTGGTACCAAACGTTAACCCCATTACCGGTCCCATAATCGGTGAGACAAGCATACTGGCTATAACGGTAGCACTCGAGTTAGTTCCCAAACCCATAGCTGCAATCCAAGCAGCACATACAACGAACATTAGATAGTCAAAGGTCATGGATGCTCCTTTAGATATGAGTGAAACAGGTTAGATAGTGTACAAATCAGGGATATATATATAGAGGACGGGGATAAGAGAAAGTTCAAACTTACCAGCGTTCACTTCCTCAACGACCTGTAATACTCGTACCCTTGAACTTGTATTTCTCCATTCCTTTCGGGCTTGCACAATTGCTTCTAATAGTTGTTGCTTACGCTCAGCCGATAAGAATGGAATGCTAACCATAGATGGTATACTCTTTACTTCATCCTCTTCTTCGTTATCATCACTGTCACTAACCTCTTCGGCATCTTCATATTCTTCTGCATCTTCTTCTTCTGCAATTGGTGATGTAGGAGCTGTCGTGTTACCAACAGAGGGAACAGTAGAAGCTCCATCCTGAGATGTAGTTGCTGTAATTTCAACATTATCATTCTTTCCTAAAATAACCCATTGATCAATCTCCTTCTTTCCCGATGCAGGTGGTACTAATGATGTTTCTAGGGGTACTGCCCAAACAGTCCCGGTTACATTCCCGACGCCAACACGTTCACATCTTAACATAATAACAGGCATAGCCGAAGGTGCCACTAAACATCTTATAGCAATCCATGTCTCAGCGGTAACAACATTCACTGCCTCTACAGGTATAATCTCCTCACGTATTAATCTATTAATCATTTTTATTAATAATGATTGCATCTTAACACGAATCTTTTTCTTTTTCTTAATCTCTTCGGTTAGTTTGCTATTTGCAAAATAAGAGAGTAATGATGTGAAAGATATGACATCGTGAGCATTCATGTACACCATAATTCATAATATATCATGTACTATTAAAGGCATAAAAGATACTCACCCAGCTACAAGATTTTGATTCCAATTCTTTTCTGTGAGTTCATCGGCGTCATCTCTATCCACTAACACTACATTCTTTGAATAGATTGTTACCAAATACTGGGGTGTTGGGAACTTTTTCTTATTGGGTGTATTGTTTATGGCTTCGACATCATCATTGTTTTCCTTATCATTTGCCATTTTGTTTATTGATTGTGCACAAGATATGTTCACTTTTTCTATACTTCAATTCTCAAATCAGAGTTGCAAAAGATATGATGATGTACTATTCTATTCTCCTTATAGCATATAATATACAAGTATAGAGCTTGTTCAATCAATCACCTCAATATGTCATTTATTTTAATTTTACAGTCAAAATTGTTTCGATTTGTCGAGGGTTAATTGTTTTAACCCAAGGGTAGGACTCATGTTGCTCTCCCCTCACCAAAAATGACGCACGCCATTTACTCTGCTAGGGTATTGCCGCCGCCGCAACATCATTATCTCTCCCGTTTAAAGATGAAGACCTCTATTGTACTAATTGCATCGTCGCTTGCTTCGGCATCGGCTTTTGTCTTTGTTGCTCCGCAATCAACAACACCATCATCATCAACTTCTTTATCAGCTACTCGTCGTGATACTCTATCACAATTTGGTACTACTACTGCTGCCGTCCTATTATCGGGAGTTTCTTCTGCCCAGGCTTCTGATAAAGAGGAATATAGTGAACTTATCAATGTACTAAAGGCACGTTCGGAAGAGAACAAGGAAGCTAATGCAAACTATGCAGTGAGAGCAAATAAAATGAGCTCAAAGGACTTTAAAGATGCCAAAAGTAGACGTCCTAAGTTGATGTAAGTAGATGTATAGTAGTATCTTGATATGTATGTATTTTATTGTGTTGTTGTTTTTTTGTATATGATCTCTAACCAATCGCAATGATATATGTCACATATATACATTAATGATACACAATTATGAAACATTTATGATATAACAAATGCAATACAATTACAATACATACAAACAATATTACAGTATCGTTGAAACATCCAAGGGTAGTAAGATATTTACAAAAGAAGAATTTAATACATTAGATCGTGATGGTAAGATTGAGACATCGTACGGAGTAAGACAAAAGCAGGGCGGAGGAGAGATGAAAGATTATAATGATATTACATACACTTTGTTAGAATAACTTTTTTATGAGAGAGTGAAGAGTTAGTGAAGAATAGGGAAAAGTTGGAGGGTGGAAGATATCGAAACAACTTTGCTTTGATTTGTCATCTCCGTTAGAGTCTGCTCATTCCATTTGCTTATCCATTTGCTTATCAAGTTGGAGAGTTTGCTCGACTATCAACTCTTTTAGTTACATAAAGAGGTTAGATAACTTCTAGACAAATCAAACACTGCAATTTGCAATCTAAGCTTATAATTTGCAATCTAAGAGCTCAATCATACTAACACTAAGTACTTTGTGTGTGTAATGGAGAGAGTCGATCTTTGACTTGGTTCCTTTGGTCGGGTCTGTCCGTCCAACAATACGTTTCTTGCACCAACCATTGACCTCCGTGTGTAATTTTTCAAGTCCAAAAGGCTCAGTTTAGGCAATCTTTATCGGCGTCAAAACAATATGGATCCTACTCTTCCACCAATACCGGCAGCACCTCAGGCGGCTGCTTATGCCAATCCTCCTTCAGGTGCGGCTGCCGCCGCAGCTGCACCACAACCACCGGGCGAATACGAGGAAATTCGTGAGCAGGTAAGTTTATACTTTATTTCTGATGTTGCAATAGCACATGTTTGTATGTCAAGACGAGTATATAGCCAAGTGATTAAATGTATTTAGATGACGAGTCCGAGGAAAAATAACGATATACCATTCATTCATTGTATTTTTCTATTCATCGTGACGACTAACAAGTACGAGGCATTTGTATGATGGCTACTCTATTTTTTATTTATATGTATGATAAATGATACATTATTATATCCAAAAGATTACAAATATACTGGCACCAGTCTGAAAGGGATTAGACCCCCTTTATTCCGTGTAGATTCAGTTTTTATTGGAATTACCGTATGATGGATATAATATTTTATTATTTGTTGGTTGATGTTTATGTTTTGCAATAAGGAACTTAAGATGTGTACTAAATAAACACCCTCCTCTCTCACATTACATTTAATACAGGATCGATTCCTACCCATTGCAAACATATCACGACTAATGAAGAACATTTTACCCGAGAATGCCAAGATAGCAAAGGATTCAAAAGAATGCGTACAAGAATCCACTTCTGAATTTATATCCTTTGTGACGTCCGAGGCTTCTGATAAATGTATGCAAGAAAAAAGGAAAACTATCAATGGGGATGATTTATTATGGGCAATGTCCACACTTGGATTTGATAAGTATGTTGAACCCCTGAAGGTATATTTGGCTAAATATAGAGAGGCTATTAGATTGGAGAAGGGTGGAAAGGATCTTAAAACAAAGAAGAGTGGGGCTGGTAGACCTCCAGCAGGAAGCAAAGCTCCCCCGGCCAAAAAGAGGAAGACATAAGGATTAATGTGTCGAGGATTTCATGTGGAGTTTGTCATAGAAGATAATTTAGTCGTTTCATTATTAATAAGCTTAGTCTCTGTTGGAACTTGGGGGTATATTCTGATTGTATTTAGTTAGGAGTTGATTAGATTAAATACATTGGCAATACAGGATTTATTATTACAAACGGTACAGTCTATTTACATTCTTCAGCGGCCACAAAAGAGGAAACAACACAATAAATCAGAAAAACAGTCCCCAATAAGATCACCCCACGAATCTGTAACATCAGGTTGGGGAGCTTCTTCTGGTTCGTGTTCCCCGTCAGCAAGGTCGTTAATCCAATCAATTAGAGTATACTCATCTTCCGGGGGAATTAGCACCTTGTCAATGACATAAATGATGCCGTTACTTGCCCTAACCTTCTTGATTACATTAGCATCGTTTAACATGGTGCCATCTTCTGATATTGAAACAACGACGGATTCTCCATCAAGAGCAGTATCAATGACGTCCATTGTAGAGAAGCTTATTGCTTCTCCAGCGACAACGTGATACTGAAGAAGTTGAGTAAGGACATTTGTGTTTTGTAGAAGAGAATCTACGGTTCCCTCGGGGAGAATAGCAAATGCGTCGTTTGTTGGGGCTGAGGAGTATAGAGTATTGTTAAGGTAATGTGAGCATATGATGGCGCAACCATGCTGCATGTAATACTTACCAAACACAGTAAACGGTCCCGGTCCACTCAATGGTTCGACTAGATCAGCAGCACTTAAAGCAGCTACAAGAGTACTAAACTGGTCATCATCTCCCAAAGCAATATCCACAATAGTTCCTTCATCTTGGTCATTCTCGTCAACTAATGCTTCAGTTGGGGGAGGTAATAGAACCTTATCAATCACATGAACAACGCCATTACTAGCCAACACATCAGCAGTGATTACATTGGAATCATTTACCATAACCCCTTCGTCTGTAGAGATAGAAACAGACTTTCCATTCAGAGTTTCAACGGGACCATTTGAGAGGGAAGAAGAAGGAAGAGTACCATCAACTACATGATACTTTAATATATTTTGTAATTGATCAATGTTTTCAGGTTTAAGAAGACCATCCACAACGCCCTGGGGAAGAGTTGCAAATGCCTCATTTGTCGGAGCTAAAGCAAAAGTACACATGATGTGAGCTTATATGATATGAGCAAGCATTCAGTACACATATATACACTTACCGAATACAGTGAAAGGGGAATCGCTAGAAAGAATGTCACTCAACTCAGCAGCAGTGACAGCAGCAACCAATGTAGTGAAACGCTCATCTCCCAATGCAATATCCACAATGGTTCCAGGAGGATCTTCATCTTCCCCAACGCCTTCTTGCATGGGATAAATACCAGGCGGCGGTCCTTCTTCTCCGCTATCTTCATTGAATGCATTATATTCTGCACTCGAATATTGATATCCTTTCTTGGAACTAACACCTAGACTAATGGCTAATGCAATTACAATGATACCTAATAATAGAATCACTCCATACAAGATATGTTTCTTTCTACGCTGCTTCTTGGTAGCTGATCGTAGTTCTCGTGCTGTGATGTCATTTGCAATTTCTACTTCATTATTAGATGCATCATCAATGGTACCAACATGAGAAGAATTATCATCACCTGGTGATGTTGGGTTCACTCCATGCTTGAGAAGTTCATTTTCATCTGCTACTCCTGATCCGCCAAAGCTTTTTGACGAAGCAGAACGAGGGGAGTTGCTACCACTAAATTGTTCTGTTTTATTTCTTCTTATTCTCCTAATATATATGATTCCTCGATTCCTCTACTCATTCTCCATCGCTAAAGATCTTCCTAATAGCTTTCAAGTTAGCACACAGATCCTGTGCAATCCTCCCCTCAACTAATGCTACAGGTAGATACGGTCGAGGACTAACTTCCACGGCATATGTGAGTCTCATTGCACTTTCACCTGGGGGAGCACATCCTACTAGCGGTTGCATTCTAGTTCGAGAGAAAGAGGATATGAGTTAGTGAAGTATAAAAGTAAGTAACTCAAGTATACACTATCCTTTCAACTTACCTCCATACACCTTGATACATTCGGAATTCACCATCGTCATTTTCAATACTTTGCATTGATATGTCTTTATGTGGCAGTGAAGATAAAGCAAATGGTCTGGGAAAGACGTATCTTGTCAACGCTCGTCCCTTACTCTCTCGTACTCTCGTCGACCTTGACTTGCCCTCGAATATCTCATCTTCAAAATGTGCAAAGTCTGGCATACCAGTGGGCCATTCTCGTACTTCGAGTGTTGTTCTAGCACTAAAGTTAATACCAACAACCTTGGCACCTCCGACTTGCTTCAAGACTGCTCCCTTCATATTATTAGCAATTGTTTGGCATTGTTCTGCGTCAGACAATGTATCATCAAAAGTTATCTTCCCCTCGCTATTGCCGTCATACAATTCAAGTACCTCGTTCACAACCAAATTGGGTACTACCTTTTGTAGATTGGGATAATCTGTTAACAACAACCATACATCATCAACAGCAACAGGTATGTCAATGCCTGCAAATATCCTTCGAGAATTCTGCGGAGCCTTTTCAACGCGTACTACGGGTTCACCGGGTACTAGACATTCATCCTCATTAATAAAGGGTGGTGCCATGTCACTTAATGTGTAATCAACATCTTCATATGAGAGATTTGTGATGTCATCAAAGTCTGATTCTTGCCATTTTCCAAGACTGTCTTCTCCTTCTTCTTCTTCTTCTGTTGATATTGATTCTTCTTTTATTGTTTCTCTTTGATCTGATAATACTTCTGTATCATTGTCTAATGATTCTATATCTATAGTTGACTTTGGAATTGTAACAACCAATGTCTCATCCGGTCCTATTATCATCTCACTACTACTCTCATCCCCATTATCGCTATCGATTTCTTCTTCATCATCACCACTCAAACTCTCCTCTTTCAAGCTTTCCAATAATGCCATTTCAGTAATCATACGTGCCTTTGCAGCAGATGCGGCTGCCGCCTTTTCGGCCACGGCCAACCCCAATGTGGCATCCTTCTTGGCAGATTCCAATTCTTTTCGTACCGAAGCTAATTCCTTCTCTACATTGGATAGTGCACTTTCGGCTGCATCGAACGCATCTGCCACTGAAGTTTTAGCTAATGATATTGTATCCATTGCAACAGTGGCATCAGCCTCAATACGAGCTTGTGTTTCAAGTGTTTGTTGTTGAGAACTGCTACTTCTTTGTAAGACACTCAATGCTGCAGATCTAACTTCCTCTGCTGCCAATTCGGCTGAATTGACAGCTGCATCAGTAAGTATGCTCGCTATAGGCGCACCCGCAGATATAGGTACAGTAACCACATCTTCTATCATTGACACATCTTCTAATAGAGTTTTAGATGATTTGGATAATAGTTTTTGTGCTCTTTGAGATGCTGATGATATTGAAGCGCGTACTCTTGCTCTTACACCTTTGTAATATTGTATTTCTTCTTCCTCATTAGTATTATCATCTGGGGTTGCACATTTATGTGGCAACGAGCTGTATGTCCTCTTATTGTTTGGATATAAAGTTGATGGTAATGTTTGATGATGTCTGTTGTGGTTGTGGCATATAAATGCACATGATATGTATGAAGTGGATGCGGCGATACATGTTGATATACAAAAGGCACAGTTCAGCGTTATATATAATAGGGCTATTACTGCTAATGGGCTTGAGTAGAAGGATAACATGGCGGGGGTAGTAGAATAGGAGGAGGAAGAGGAATAAATATTGAAGTTAGATGATAGTGTATTGGTTTTCTTATTAATTGAGAACTCCTTAAGATAACGAAGTTCCAAATAGGCTATTGCTAATGAGTCAATCAAGTGGAGCGCTCTGAGGCACTTAGCTAAGGGGTCAAGCATTAATAATATAATCCAAAGGTGATAGAGGGACAAAACAGTAGGATTGAGTAGTAGGATAACATGGTGGTGATAGTAATAGATGAATGTGTATATAAGGACTATTATGGTTACTACTAGATCGAGTTGAAAAGAATGCAATTCGTCTTTTATTGTGGGTTGCAGGTTTAACCTACTCTCATTGAATAATCCATGTTGGACTGTTGGTAACCTCACGGCAAGATTGTTCCAGTGTAGTTGTATCAAAGTTTGGGATCTTGATACTCTGCCACTTCGTCTTGTCGTTATCACATTGCTTCTCTGACCACCCTTTCCAACCAATCCAATTCAGAGCTGAGGAGTTTAGATGCTCATCCTTCATCCATTGATACATCATTGTAACCGATTTAATATCTGGTTTGTAGTGTCCACTGGAATAATTGATACCCTCTATCGTTCCATTCTTTCCAACATATATCTCGCCCGCTCCCAGGGCAGGATGACCTGCTAGTATCTTCATATGCTTGGCAGCTTTCTTACCATCGATACAACGGCTATCATTCATACTTGATTTACATTTCTTTGCTTTGGCAATATAAAAGACTTTGTTGAGACCCCACATGTAAGTGTGCGGCTGCCCTTTCGAGTGATAATCTCCACTCTCAGTTACAAACTCGTCGTCGTGCTTGTATCTTGCAATAAGTCTCTTCTTATCTTTTGACTGTGTAATGTATATCTCATGTTCCAGTCTCTTCTTGTTGTCATAGAAAGGATATGACTTGCACTTGTATCCTACCTCATGCTCATTCCAGTCCTTCATCTTCTTCTCTAAGCATGTTGATCCAAAGTCGAGCCACTCAAAGAAGTGTTGTCCACTAAAAGGTTTCTCCTTTCTCCACTCATCATAGCAATCTGAAGGAGAACCGGCTTTCTTTTTGTAGCAATAGGCACGCCTATGTTCCCGCGGGTCGACTGCCTCTAATAGTTGACCTACGTTGACCGATAGACTTCCTGGAGGCCCTCGGTAATCTTCAAATCTGTCGAATGTAAAATCTCCCTCTTCTAGTGTTATCTTTCTATTCCACCAAGTTGCATTGTTGTGTGATGATTTTGTAGTATTCATACTATCAGTATCCTCCCATAGGATATAATCTGGTATTACTCCATCCAGTTGACTAGTTGGTATCATTTCATGCTTCTTCCCCTTCTTTACTGGAAAGTTATGTAGGATTGGTCGGCCTTCGTTATCACATTCTATCATCACCGCACTAGATTTATCTGTATGGGATATATCAGATTGTCGACTTAGGAAGACTCTATTCCGTCGAACTGGTTTATCGTAGAATTGATAGTGATAGGGTGGATTGGCAACCAAGAAGCCAAGATGTGACTTCTTCATTTCTTTTTTCGAGTTGAGAAATGTATATGGTATTGCCTCGACTTTGTCTCCTCCTCCACTGCCCGGGAAATCAAATGTAAAGTTGTTTTCTGCGCAACCACTACTTGTAATTATAACATCATCTCTAATGAGTATACCACGACAAATATGCTCCTTCTTGTTATCTTTTTCTTCTCTTGCTTTGTGGAGAGTTATGATCACATCATGTGCACATGTTGGAAGATTCTTCTCTTCAAATGGTTTGTCTGAGTTGATGATACTTCGCAAGTATGTTCCACCACTATCATATTGTTCATGTTTATCTTTGGTTGAGGGTACAGTGCTATTTGATGTAAGGTTCATATCGATATTATACAATAGCAGTATTGCAATTATGCATATTGCAATCATCTTGTTCAGCATGTTGTCTGCTGCAATATCCGACGAAAGTGAGGCAATCAAATTTATCGAAAAGTCGTCGTCTGATAATGTGGAGTCGTCAGTATCATCTATGATAGGTAGCTGATGTCTTTTACTTCGATTTAGGCAGAAGCTGTTAGTCTTCATAATCTATTGAAATACTGCTGGTGATACTAGCTACAGTCTCTACCCATATGCCAAAACGAATGATATGTGATATGTAGAGCCGCCCAGGATGTTGTTTAGAAGGCGTAGTGGTTGTAAAGGGGTGTAGTAGTTGTTTTTCACTATCTCTCAATTGCCAAAAAAAGTGAACTGCCGCCTAAGTAGTCTACTGCCAAGAACATAAAAGAACTTATAAGAAAGATGTTGTGTTTACCGTGCTGTCCATCATTGTTGTCTGTATAGGTTGTATTAATTGGAGTAAATATTGAAGGCAAAGCAGGGATGCTTAATTAACTAATCATTATAATGGCATAGTTAATAATAGCCACAAATCACTCACTTTCTCCGCCGCCAACTGCCTTCTTCTATATGAGACGTTATTGGTTGGCTGCATCGGCATGCTTGACTCCCACTACATTTTATATGAAGAAAGATGTGTTGGGGTTAGAATGGTTATATTGAGCTGAATTCAACGGTTAGCATTGCATGAGATACTCACAAGTATTGAACGAGGTCCAAGGATTCCCATCGTCTACACCCAACCTTACCCATTGAGTTACAATCTTCTTCTCTCCCTCTATGACAGGACAACCACTATGTTCTGTAAATCCTGTATCCATCTTCATCGTAACTGGATCAATATAACTAAAGAATGTTGCCGAGTATTGTTTTGGCTTGATGTGCACTCCACTATTTCTAAAGTTTGTTGCCCCGCCAACTTTAGGTAAGTCACAATACATTACAATTGTAGCCATACGATTTCCAGGTTTGAAATGTAATCCAGTACATTCTCCATCACAATGAGGCATATACCGATCAGGTGTCTCATCATCCGGTCCCCTACCGACATATTGGATAGACATTAAGCTTTCCTGGCCATTCTCTTTGATATTAAATGGCAATACATGATTGACATAATCATACACACGTCTTGATAGTCGTGCAATAAGATCACCGTCTTCTTCCTTATCCCAACTGACAGCAATTGCAGCTTGTTTTGCTTTTCTATTATCAGATAGTTCACCACCTCCACTACCATCGGCTACCTGAGCATCGTGTAAGTGTGGTGTAGCCATCTCCTCGACGGCTTTACATTCTTCAGCTGTTAGAAAGTCTTCGATGACATGAATCTTCGACGCTGGTCTATCCAACATTATACCAACATCATGTTGTCTCCATACTGTCTCTGATTTAGGCTCGGTAGCATTCACTGCCTCGTCAGCACAAGTGTAATTCTCCCAACTATCAGCAATCTCTTTCCTTATCTTTGCTTGGAAAACAATTTCTTCATTAGCTCTTTCGATTTCATCAGCTATACCCTTCCGTACACATTCACTTAATGATTCTAGAATAGAAACTGCATTAGCATCATCTTCGGCAAGTTGTTTTTTGGCTGTTGATTTACATTCATCCAAGAGCTTTGATGCAGATTTGGCGGCTATTGATTTGGAGTCGGTGTGTTCGATTTTAATACCCTCATGAACGAAGACAACTTTTGTATTGTTATTTGCGTGGTGTGTGGAACATTTACATTCCAAGGAAATATACAAAAGATATTGAGTAAAAACACATACTGAAAAATGAACACAAGATGTGCACAATTATATCAGATATATATTCACCTTGATCCTGATTAGTATTAACAGTAAAATGATCAATCCTACATGTCTCACCAGCACAAACACCCGTCTTCTTAGCTGTTAATTCTCTTACTTGAAATGTATGCCCGACGTATGAGTTGAGAGTCATTGATGCTCCATCTATATTTCATTTGGTAGAGCAGTTGGTGTTGTGAGAAGTGGTAATGATTATGAGGTGATTCCTAAACATCTAATGCAACAATAACTTTATGTACATATAATATATATATAATGTTACTTACCCAATACATCAGGATCTGATTGCAATACCATCTCACCCGTATCGGGATGTACCCAATGGATATCTATTCGCCTACCAGACGAGTTCATGATATTTATCGATCTCGAGGTATCAACGGCATGTATTATTGCCAATTGATGAAGAAGGATAAGTATTGTCGATAATGTTGTTTTCATCTTGTTTCTGTTATAACATAAACCTGTTTATTCTATATTAAAAGGAGGTGATAGAGAGGATTAGAGAAACAAATAGTCAGAAAATTGGAGGTGCACCATAAGAGTGTATATAAACAAAGCCTTATATGCCGCCAACTATAGTACAAGTACAACAACTTCATTAAACTCACTACTACTATATATTATTCCAAGTATTAGATCTCTCTTTAGATCAGTAAGTTTGATAATAGTAAGGCGAATGAAAGGTTGAGCACTTGCGTGCAGCATGATCAGAGTAAATTATGAGAATATAATTGGGAGTCTATTAGATAATTGGGAAGTTCTCTCTCATACTCCTCACTTTACTCTCCTCGCTTTGCTTTGTTGTTCTTCGCCTCCTGTAAATCATATCATAATCTTCTGAATACATCAACTTTCTTCTATATATCTAGGTCTTTAACTTCTTCTTGAGTCAGCTGAGTCGATAGGCATATCATTGCAACAGATTAGAAAAAGTCATCAAAATATATACAAATCATGAAGTTCAATTTAGATGGCTTAACAGTCTACTTCCCCTATGAACGTATATATTTAGAACAATATGAATATATGCGTGCATTGAAACAGACATTGGATGCTGGAGGGCATTGCTTACTTGAAATGCCTACGGGGACGGGCAAAACTGTATGTTTATTGAGGTAAGTTACTTTCTTTATTTTTATTTATGAGAGTATGAGTATTGAGTAGGATTGTTTTGCAATTGTTGTGCAGTGGTATGACGCATGGGCGACATATTTATTCAGTTATTAGCAGAGATTATTAAATACACATGATGTGCATGTACTGTATGAATACTGATCACTAAAACACTATATACCTCTGCTTTCCTTTCAAAGTTTAATAACATCCTATCAAATGGCAAATCCAAATTGTGGTAAGTTGGTATATTGTACACGAACTGTACCCGAAATGAATAGTGTTATGGAAGAATTAGGTGTTGTGTTGGGATATAGGAGTGAACAATTGAAGTTAGATCGAGAGAATAATAATGCAGCAGTGGCAGGAGGAGAGGATGTTTCTTCTCAGCAGGAATTATTGGGGGATGTCAACATGGCTGATGCAAATGATAATAATAATGCATCATCACCAAAACCTAAAAAGCGTAAAAGAATTTACGGACCAAAGAAAAGCAACAACGCCCGTGAGAATATGGGGCCTTGTCAAACGGATGCAAATGGTTCTGGAGGGAATGGTACATTAGCCCTCTGTTTATCATCACGTCGTAACATGTGTATTAATGAACGTGTTTTGCGTGAGAGTGATCGTGAGAGTATTGATGCCGCATGCCGTAGTATGACTGCACCATGGGCATTGGAACGTGCAAAGAAAAAGAGCAGTGGATTAGGAGGACAGCTGGAAGAAGAGGAGGAAGACGGACAACAGCAGTCGAATACAGAAATATGCACATACTACGATGGGTTCAAATCAGCAGGAGAGGCGACATCTATGCCATCTGGTATTTACGATTTAGAAGCATTACGGAAATGGGGCGAGGGTAAAAATTGGTGTCCTTACTACTTGACACGTCAGGCAATCAACCATGCCTCAGTACTCGTATTTAATTATCAATACATGTTGGACCCAAAGGTTGCCAAGATGGTTTCAAAGGAATTGGAATCCGAATCAATAATTGTCTTTGATGAAGCGCATAATATTGATTCAGTCTGTATCGAGGCATTCTCGGTTACCATCCAATCACGACATTTGGAACAGGCCACACGATCATTAGGTCGATTAACAAGTGAGGTTAACCGTGTGAAAGCGTCAGATAGTGCACGGTTACAACAAGAGTATCAAAATTTAGTAAACGGGTTAGTTGATCAAGGATTATTGGATACAGACCCGAGTGAGGCCGGCTTAGCAAGCAATGTATTGAGTCCTGATGTGATTAATGAAAGTGTACCGGGCAATATCCGCCGTGCTGAACACTTTATTGCCTTTATGAAGAAGATTGTTGAACATTTAAAGGCACGGTTACGTACTGTCACTGGACCTAGCGGGGGTGTTACATCTGAAACTCCATTGGCATTCCTACATCGTATGATTACTACTACATCACTTGAGGCTAAGCCGCTCAAGTTTTCATATAGTCGCTTATCATCACTGTTGCGCACATTACAAGTACCGAATCTTGATGACTTCAATGCCCTGACGGATGTCGCCGACTTTGCCTCACTGGTTGCAACATATTCAGAGGGACTACCACGCTTTGCTATTATTATGGAACCCACAGTGGGAGGTACGCCCAATCCAGGAATACAGTTGGCATGTTTAGATTCGTCGTTAGCTATTGCCCCATTGTTTAAGCGATTTGGTAGTGTGGTGATTACCTCGGGCACATTATCACCGATTGACTTGTACCCCAAGCTATTACAATTTGAGCCATGTATATCGGCATCATTCAACATGTCTACATTCCGTCCTTGTATTCATCCACTGGTTATTACAAGAGGATCGGATCAACTTCCCGTTTCTACCAAGTTTCAGGATCGAGGTGATATGGGAGTTGTGCGTAACTATGGTAAGTAACATGATTATGAATGAATGCATATGAATTGTAGGAGTCAGTACTTATCACTCATCATTTCAACACTCCTTCATTTCTACTACTAGGTACAATGATGGTTGAGCTTTGCAGTACCATCCCTGATGGTGTTGTAGCCTTCTTTACATCATACAGCTACATGGAATCAATCATTAGTGAGTGGGATGGCATGGGTATTATGAGGCAGCTAACCAAGTCCAAACTGGTCTTTATTGAGACAAAGGATGTAGTAGAAACTACAATGGCTCTTGATAACTTTCGAAGAGCATGTGATTCTGGACGAGGTGCAGTGTTTCTATCTGTTGCTCGTGGAAAGGTAAGATGACTAAAAGTATCTTCTCGACTCTATTAGATATTCATATATCATGTGATTTCTCATCACATCTCATTCTTTACCAAATCCAAAACAGGTATCGGAAGGAATTAACTTTGATCGGCATTATGGACGTGCAGTGATTATGTTTGGTGTACCTTTTCAGTATACACTGAGCCACATCTTACGAGCAAGGCTTGAATATCTACAAACTCAGTACCAAATCAGAGAACAAGACTTTTTAAACTTTGACGCCTTACGTCAGGCCTCGCAGTGTGTCGGGAGAGTTATTCGAAGTAAGATTGACTATGGATTGATGATATTTGCAGATGCACGTTACAATCGTCATGATAAGCGGTCAAAGCTACCCAAGTGGATCTTGCAATTCCTTGGTGATGGTCAATTGAATCTTAGTACAGATACAGCCATTGGGCAGGTAAAGCACTTTCTACGAATTATGGCACAGCCAGTGGATCAAAACTCACTAAAGGAGGTGCTATTGACTGTAGAGGAAGTGCAGGCTTTAGCTCCAGCACCCATTAGTCAGGATAGTGCCATGATTGTAGCTGATACTACATAATTGATATTAGTTATCGTGCACTTAAATAATGTGAAGATGCAATATATACACTTATAGTTATAATACGATTGGTGGCTGGTCAAGAGAAGATACTTATACCTACATCTTGGTGAGGAGGGGGTAGATAATACATCGTTTGTGAAGATCATAGTCAAAGGATTGTGAGGATCGACTTCTTGCCATGTTGGGGTGAGTAAATAGTGTGTGTAGTGTATGAACTGATTTCATTCTTCCACAATTACACCTCACATCTTGTAACTGACCCTTAAGTATCACTTGGCTAGCTATCTTGAGAAAGATGAGATATGAGAAAGAATGAGCAGTCTTATTGAAGATGAGGTCGGAATTTAAGACAGTACTAAGACGGGAATCGGTCTTCTCTTCTTTATTACCTGTTGTTGCTGCTAGCATCACGTACATAATTTGCAATAAACAAATGTCAGTAAGTTCGATATGTATACAGTACCCTGTGATATACGTTTCTCACATGCATCTCCTCCTCTCTCGGAAATATCAACTATATTACCCTAGCGAACAAAGATATATACTACAAAGAAACAAAGCTTGTTCAATTATAAATCAAATGGATTCTAGGACGAGCTCTATTTCCAATTCAGATGATAACTCTCCCTCGACAACAATTACAAGACAGACGAATTATATCTTCAATACCACGCATCTATTTGTCATCGTATCACTAATATTTGTAACTTCTATTGCATTCATCGTTGGTATTCTATCTCGATCTATCCTCCTCGTCAATTTTGGTATTCATCCTTCAGTAAATTCACTTACTGCAATCCACAGTAGTAGATCAGCATTAGTATACAACTCAAATAATAATGAACTAAATCTACAATTACCGGTAGCTAATCAAGATGTAGTAATACCACCCAAAACAACGTTAAAGCAAATCGAGGTTGATGAAGAATCATCAGAAGATGATAGCTCAGATGATGAAGAGAACTCTGAATTACACTCACCAAGTGGACAGCATTTACTGATCGATATTAAGCATGTAGATCCAAACTTTCTCAACTCTGAGCAAAGGTTAGCGTCTGCTATGATTGAGCTTACCAAAGAAGCGAACGTTATACTACTATCCTACCACTGCCATTCATTGATACCAATCGGAGTTAGTTGCATAGGTTTCATCTTGGAGAGTCATGTGAGTTCTGTATATCGTTGATTTGGAGAATCCACTCGAACAAGATCTTGGTAAATATTATCTCCGACAACACAATATGGATTTGAAGATCCCGTTAGTATCTAAGGAGACGGACTTCCAACATGTGGATATATATGAGTACATCTTCCCGAATGAGAGAGGCTCGATGGCCTCATATAAGAAGTCAATATCGAATGATGGATCCTACGAATCTCTTCATCCATAGCTATACAAACCTAACAAGGTACTTTTCTTAGATGGAGTACAGCAAAGTACTTACTATGGAGATGCTGCATATCATGAGGCATTGGTTCATCCGGCTTTGATTGCACATGAACATCCAAAGCGAGTGGCAATTATTGGTGGTGGTGAAGGAGCTACACTCAGGGAAGTTCTCAAACACAAGTCTGTTGATGAGGTCGTCATGATAGATATAGACGGCGAATTAGTTGAGATGTGTAGGGAGTATCTTCCAGAGTGGAATGATTGCTCAGATATCGATGCAAGTGATGCAGAGAGCTGCTTTGATGACTTTCGTGCAACTATTAGATATGCTGATGCATTCAAGTACTTTATTGATGCAGAATGGAACGAACCATTTGATGTTATAATATGCGATGCTCTTGATCCGGAGCATGCTGTTGAAATAGTTGGTGATCTGTACACGGGAAATAACTTTGCTGACTCGCTATACAATGCCCTATCAGACAATGGTGTGGTAAGTTATATATCGGAATGAAATATGTATGCAGTGTCCTCTTTGAGGTTCTAACTCATCTTATTTATCTTTTCACAGTTTATAGTACAAATGGGTGAGACGGAGAGTCTTCAGAGTCCTGCAATAGAAAATGGAGATAGCAAAACATCAGGACAGCTGACTAAAGCACTTATTGATGCCGGGTTTGAAAGTTTACATGATTATGATGAAAGTCACTCTCAGTTTGGTTCGCCGTGGACATATCTAATATGCTTCAAAGATTACGAGTCAAGAGCAAGCTGGTATAGAACTGCTCCCGAAATTGATATTCAGCTGCACAATAGGCTACATAAAACCAAGTCAAGCCGACCCTTTTGTAGAAGTGAATGTGGATCTGATTATGAATGTGAAGAGTACACTGGATTTGATCAAGATGAACATATCATCCCAACATCCCACCTTGAGGCCCGAAAGAGTTCAGATAGTGGAAAGTACGGTGGCCGTGGTCTATTCGCAGTACAAAATATACCCCAAAGCTTGACTCTGCCTGTGAGCTCAGCTGTAAAATCGTTTCATATTTTGCCTTCAACGTGGTCTATCATTGAGCAACTACATGAATATTCCGACGACGAGATTACATGTTTGAAAGATGAGCTTGGTAGTCTTTACACATTCACAGAAGGTTATGGATACAAAGCCTCGTTACTGGTAAGTAAGTTGATTATGATTGACTTCTCTCGAGATGACATAACCTCACATACGTACCCTATACTACGCACAATCCGCTACAGGGAAAGAAACACTTCACTATTGACTCTAGCATAACTACATTCTGCAATCATGGCTGCAATGGCACAGTCAACTACGGAGAGGAAGAAAATGTTGGCTTAACAGAGATGACTGTCGACTTGTATGATCCCCCGAAGAAGTATTTAATAAGGCAACCGTTAATAGCCCGGTATATGCACGTCATATTCAACAAATCCTTAGTGTAGGAGGTCACACTCTTCGTGACATCAAGAAAGGAGAAGAAATCAAGTTTGCACTTCTTTCTTTCATAGGATCTCCTACAGATTGGAAAGAAGAAGTAGCGAACTTGCGTAGTATGTGTACTGGGGAAACAATGGGCGAGATCTTTAAGTATGAAGAGGATAATTAAATTTGTATGCAAGAATACTTAACATTTCAACAGTGAACATACAAGAATATGAGTGTTGTTATATGGACAGACAAACTTGTTTGAAAACTGTGTAGAAACATTGTATAATAAATAAAGATGCAGCATAGCTGATTTAAGAGAGAATAAAATAAGGTGGGCAACACATGAAACATTAAAAAATTTACCACCACCATAGCCCAACAATTGGCCGCACCAACCCCTGTTGTGATGGTTTGTGGCAATGATAGCACATGTACAATGTTCCAATGGCAATCAAGTACCCATGCAGCAGTCATTTACCACCTTCAGCACATTTCTAGAGATGAGGGCAACACTTTTACAGCCACATGTTGGCAGATTTTCCATGAGAATCTTCACAAAACCCGACCAA
>Ga0214481_100009_pt1 | contig 75546 bp, 33 predicted proteins | sample M1_20Mar14CPVII9_4_FD_165057 | JGI IMG/M metagenome (GOLD analysis project Ga0214481, IMG submission 165057) | Marine eukaryotic communities from Monterey Bay, California, United States - M1_20Mar14CPVII9sort6BwellG10 | ecosystem: Environmental > Aquatic > Marine > Unclassified | place: USA...
GTGTGACCAATATATACTTAGTATCTAACTCCGGGATCGAAAAACAATTATATAACTACCCTGTGTATATCCAAATACCATATATTGAACTACTAATCAAACTAGAAAGATGAACTATGGCTATTCAATAACCTATTGCAATATGTACATAGTATCTACTAGGAATAAATAAGTAGCCTCTCTAAAAATTAGGATACCGGAGGCAATGCTTTGATTTTCATAATAATTCATTACTGTCTCTGCCCTCTTCCATATATAAGAGCGATGGCTATGAATATGATATGCGGTAGTCTGATTAGTATATGGTGCTCTCAATAGATGCACTGCTTTATCGTTTCTAGTGGTGGGTCCATATGACTGACCACTGATCGCTCAGATTCACGCTCGAGGTTGATTGAGTTGAGCGCTCAATATACGATGTTTCAACGCCGCGGCAGTTATCAATATCAAGCCTATGGCATACTAACTGTTATAGAAGTCTATCATCGTCCAACAAGATATCACGACGAGCTTTGCAACAGAGATTATACACAACACAACTTTCATCTACCAAAATTTGCTCACATCATGTGCTCACTTATCTTTATATCATAACTATGATCGCAACAACGCTTTCCGAAATCGATGTTTATCACCCTCATATACCAAAGATAATATAGTCAATCACAACATATTCCCAGCCTCTATGTGAACCCATCTTCCCTACATACTCTCTTTATCTCTCTGTGTTGGTTGCTCCATTGTCCGAGTTTCCTCTTCATTTCTAACTAGCCAATCGATCTGATATCCCACAACGGTGCCGGATGATCTCATCCTTGGCCTTAATCTTATCTTCCAACTCCTCCTTGGCCCTGATCAGTTGATCCCTGACCTCCTTATGAAGTAGTAATATATCAGACGGAGACGGAATAAACTCCAGAGGCATAGCACGTGCAAACTGGTAGATTGTAGAGAGCTTCCTTGAATCAATACATTTCACTACCTCATCAATTTGAGTGGTTTCTCTAACGCGACCAAACCAGTCGATTACAGAAGGTAATGCCTTTTGTTTCCTTTCATCATCTTCCGTATCCAATTCAAATAGTGGTTTCATTTCAACAGCCAAATTTAGTTTGAGTAGAGTTGACAGTTGTGCAGGCATATTTCCAATGCCCTCACCAAGACTGCACAATGTATGGTTAGAGCAACTCGAAAGGATGGCAGAGAAGGCATTCCACCCATATTCGGTAATGCCATTATGAGATAAGTCAAGGCATGTCAACTTGTTGTTTCCGACCAAGGCCTGTGCAAGTAACGCTGCACAATCGGTATCAACTTTACAGTTCGAAAGGCGGATATTGTTGATACTGGAATTGGGTTCTTGAAGCAGGGTTATAATTGATTCACAACCGGACCTCCCGATATTGTTGCCAGATAAATCAATGTCTTCCAATTTGGTATTGCCTATCAAGGAAGTAACCAATTTTATTGTCGACTCATTGTTAAATCCACTATTTCTAAGTTTGAGTTTGGTGAGATTGCAACTCGGAGTTTGCAACAGGGTAATGATTGATTCACAACCAGACACGATACGACTGCCAGACAAACCAAGATGTTTTAATTTGGTATTGCCAGCCAAAGACCGAACAATTGTTTTGACCGATTCATTGTTAATGGCACTTCCACCAAGAGTAAGACTGGTAAGATTGCAACTCGGATCTTGCAACAGCCCTACGATTGAATCACAACCAGACCTCCCAATACTACTCCCAAATAACACAAGGTGTTCTAATATGGTATTGTCTCTCAAACCATTAACAATTAATTGCATCGACTCATTGCTAAATCCGCAACTAGTTATATCAAGGTGGTTAATATTGCAACTCGGATCTTGCAGTAAAGCTGCAATTGCTTTGGCACCTTCAGTACCATCAAAATTACCACTATAATCGTTTCCATCAACTGCTGCATTAGCATGAAGAATACGAAGTTTTTGAAGAGAGAATAATCCACTAATCCCCGAAGCAAATTGATTTAAACTAGCATCATCAACTTTGCATATACAGATTGTAATTTCATTTAGGTTTGTACACATTTTCATAGCTGATGCAAGGATTCCTGCTTCGCCGCCTCTTAGATCGCACTTTGTAATACAAATACGTGTGAGGTTGCTAATGTTTGCCACATAATTTTTCAAAATGTTATGATCAATTCCACCGTGTAACCAAAGTTCTTTTAGGCTAGTGTTTCGTTGTAACCCATCAAAGAATGATTTAGTATCTTGAGATGTCCATTCTGAAGGTTTGTAGAATTCCATTGAATTTAAATAAGTATTATTTGCAATGGCATTTCCAAGTCTTGACAAATCTGCTCCATCGTGCAGCCAAAAATATCTCGTAGTAGTATCCCCGGCAGAATGATCCCAATTAACTATAGATAGAGCCTTCAACCTAGGATCATTCTGCTCTATACGATATAATGTTTTGTTTGATTTCTCGACTATATCCATGTTATTGTTTCTTACAGATAAGTAAGGTGCAGTGTACTTTTTTGCAATGACAAGAAACGATAGTTGTTGGTGTCACAGCAATGAAAAAATCTAGAGATTGTAGTAGATATTGATGATGTGACAACAATTTCTATACAATTTCTATACAAGGCCAGATTTGACAGTTTCTACACCAATATCTATACCAATACAATAACTACAACAATCTCTACAACATCTCCCAAGCCAGGATACCTCAAACGTCATAGTATCAATTTCTATATCAATGTCTATGGCAAAAACAATAACTACAACTATTTCTACTGATGACGCATCGAATTCTGCCGTTACTTTGGGATTGTTGTTTTATTTTTCTAAGTCTGTGTAGAGGTAGCACATAGGTAGCTCATAATTTAGCAACAGCCACTATCAACACACCTCTATTGCAATACTAATCTACTACTACTAAATTGATGTGTTGCCACCGAGTAATATCATTATTGCAATCAGCACTACTATCACCAGCCCGACGCCGGGTACAAGACGATGTTTCTACTACCGCCAACGATGTGCACCAGCCACAACAAGTTGTATTGATAACTGATGAAGTAGAAGAGAGAGCTATGCAGATGGTATTGGATCATCGATTTATCGATCAACCCATGCATATATTATGCCCATGGCACGTCGCCTACGTCAACCAACGCCGCCGCCTACCAAACACAGAGCCATAATATATCGTCGAGGCACAAGCAAGGGCTGGTCGTCGAGGCTGATTGGAATATACTTAATGTATGACAGATTGATCGATCGATAGTTGAGTGGTGGTCGGCTGGGGAGCCGAGAGAGAGTGGTACCGAGAGTGCCGAGAGGAAGAGGGCAAAGGAGAGAAAAAGGAGGAGAAGAATGACTCAGTTATTGAGTGATAAGTATCATGGTCGCCGCCAATCGATGGATGTAATAGATCGTGTTGTTGACGAGGCACTGAATGATGATCGTCGGGTGAGCGGCTACACTATCTTCATGGATCAGTAGAGAAAAATAGAGGAGAGAGGAGAGAAAAATGACGAACACATCATAATCATATGATCATAATATGATTGCAATGTTACATAGTTAGTTACTATAATAATAAGTACAACGATTGCAATAAATAATAGTGCCAACGGAATTATCTATATTAGTAGCATAGAGATTGCTGTAGAAATGGTTGCTGCTCGGCTGTCGACAGCATCGCTAAAGGGTACCCAATCTGTAGAGATTGTTGTAGAAAACAGCCTCATTATCAATAATTGTAGTAGAAATTGTCATTTGGCGATTAGGATTATATCGATTTAACATTGGTAGATATTGCAATAGAAATTGCAAATCGAATACCACATTGTAGAAATTGCGTAGAGATTGCCAATCTCTACTACAATCTCTACATTTTTTCATTGCTGTGCGTGACCTAATATATACTAAATGTCAATCTCCGGGGATCGAAAACACTTATCTAACTACCCTGTGTATATCAAAATACCATATATTGCACTGCTAATAGAACAGAGAGATGTTGAGATGAACTTTGCATACTCAACTACTAGGTACCGAATACCAGAACTAACTTCACACTTCACACTCTCATAAATCATAAATCATAAAATGAATTAGGATACCGGCGCCGTGTTTATCAAAGATTGGTACATATGTATTCATTGTGTCATCTACTACAATGAATATGGTAGGTAGGTAGCAGTCTGATTAGATACGATATATGATACCTTCAGTATATGCTGATTCTTTATCCTTTTTCTAGTGGTTGTGTGCATTTGACGGCATACAAATTACCACGAGTTTGAGCTGAATGAGGTTGCGTTGAGGGCTGCTACTTATTGGTGGTGGAAAATTATCGCATTCTGGGCTTAAGTAAATCGATAATTTGAGAACCGGTAAGACAAAAAGGGCCGGCTGTTAAGAGATTAACGGTACCCAAATTATCAAACCGGTACTGGAATTATCGCATTTGGCTATAGAACGGAATCTTGATTCACATAATCAAATTACAACACTGCAATTGCAATAGTTTGGCGCCGCTCTTCTCTGCTCCAATACTACGTAACTAAGCGTGTTAGAGATAGGGCATACCCACTTCCTTTTAGTATGTTCTTTGCATATGTACTAGATACGAGAGGTATATATCAACTGCTTTAGTTTTATCACAATACTACTCCGAAGTCGATGTATCGTTTGATGTAGAAATCAACGCTACCTACTATCGTTGTCAAACGTACACGTAGATAAGTATCGTATCCCACAATCGTCGCTGGTGATTGAATTGAAAATCTTATCTTCTAAAATATTCACCAATTTAATGACAGCGCTACCCCATTTGTTGCGCTTATACTATGCTTCCATCGACTCATTAAATCGATCGATATATGATCATCATCGATCGACTCCATTGTGGAAGATTATTGGCTATATAATAATATTCTCCTACACGATATCATATGATGGATATGCATTAAAGAGTGGCGCGTCTGGACAAGTATACCTCCTGTACTCTTGGGGTGCTGTTTATCATACGCCCGTCTCTCAATTTTCAAGTAATTGTGGTGAATTGTAATTGTGGTGAATTACAGGTCTACACCAACAATCAATCGGATATGGCAAAACAACAGCGATTAATCGGCAATCAACGAGGGATTTATTGTAAGATATACCGCCGTGTATAGGTTAGTGTGGTTATTAGGTATTGCGTAGGTGAATTGGTTGATTGTGTATAAGTACACATGATATGCACAGGATTGATTAATGACGATATGATGCGGGAAAGGTATATACATTGGGATATTGGGGTATCGGACAAGCATAATACGAATCAATAGCCCAATATGCGGATATGAAATATGAATAGACTGGTATGTATTAGTCTTCGGAGAACAAATGCAAAATACTATCCACTGCCGAATATCAATGTCTATCACAAACCAAAAAAGAGAAAACACAATCAACTGTCAGACAGATGCAATACACGAATGGTAGAATATCTTATCTGTTATACTGGCAGGGTATGTTGTTGACACAATATGATAACTATGTTACATGAGGTTACATGCATATTATTGTAGTGCATAAAATAGAAAAGGATACACCAAAGAGATGGTACTAATAGTATACTACATACTGTGTGATAGATAACTCTATGTATGCATATGAGAGGTACCCATATCAACAATTGGTTGTTACTTTGACTTTGTAGGAGAAGAGAGAAGAGAAAGTGATGTTGTAGAGGCTAGCCTTCAAGTTCTGAACTAATTATAGAAATTTTGAACTAACTGTGAACTCTCTCCCTTTTCTTCTTCTTTTTTCCTTCTTTTTCCTTCTTTTCCTTACGGTGCCTCCAGCCACCAGCATATTCCTTAAGCCGTTGAGGGCTGCTACTTATTGGTGGTGGAAAATTATCGCATTCTGGGCTTAAGTAAATCGATAATTTGAGAACCGGTAAGACAAAAAGGGCCGGCTGTTAAGAGATTAACGGTACCCAAATTATCAAACCGGTACTGGAATTATCGCATTTGGCTATAGAACGGAATCTTGATTCACATAATCAAATTACAACACTGCAATTGCAATAGTTTGGCGCCGCTCTTCTCTGCTCCAATACTACGTAACTAAGCGTGTTAGAGATAGGGCATACCCACTTCCTTTTAGTATGTTCTTTGCATATGTACTAGATACGAGAGGTATATATCAACTGCTTTAGTTTTATCACAATACTACTCCGAAGTCGATGTATCGTTTGATGTAGAAATCAACGCTACCTACTATCGTTGTCAAACGTACACGTAGATAAGTATCGTATCCCACAATCGTCGCTGGTGATTGAATTGAAAATCTTATCTTCTAAAATATTCACCAATTTAATGACAGCGCTACCCCATTTGTTGCGCTTATACTATGCTTCCATCGACTCATTAAATCGATCGATATATGATCATCATCGATCGACTCCATTGTGGAAGATTATTGGCTATATAATAATATTCTCCTACACGATATCATATGATGGATATGCATTAAAGAGTGGCGCGTCTGGACAAGTATACCTCCTGTACTCTTGGGGTGCTGTTTATCATACGCCCGTCTCTCAATTTTCAAGTAATTGTGGTGAATTGTAATTGTGGTGAATTACAGGTCTACACCAACAATCAATCGGATATGGCAAAACAACAGCGATTAATCGGCAATCAACGAGGGATTTATTGTAAGATATACCGCCGTGTATAGGTTAGTGTGGTTATTAGGTATTGCGTAGGTGAATTGGTTGATTGTGTATAAGTACACATGATATGCACAGGATTGATTAATGACGATATGATGCGGGAAAGGTATATACATTGGGATATTGGGGTATCGGACAAGCATAATACGAATCAATAGCCCAATATGCGGATATGAAATATGAATAGACTGGTATGTATTAGTCTTCGGAGAACAAATGCAAAATACTATCCACTGCCGAATATCAATGTCTATCACAAACCAAAAAAGAGAAAACACAATCAACTGTCAGACAGATGCAATACACGAATGGTAGAATATCTTATCTGTTATACTGGCAGGGTATGTTGTTGACACAATATGATAACTATGTTACATGAGGTTACATGCATATTATTGTAGTGCATAAAATAGAAAAGGATACACCAAAGAGATGGTACTAATAGTATACTACATACTGTGTGATAGATAACTCTATGTATGCATATGAGAGGTACCCATATCAACAATTGGTTGTTACTTTGACTTTGTAGGAGAAGAGAGAAGAGAAAGTGATGTTGTAGAGGCTAGCCTTCAAGTTCTGAACTAATTATAGAAATTTTGAACTAACTGTGAACTCTCTCCCTTTTCTTCTTCTTTTTTCCTTCTTTTTCCTTCTTTTCCTTACGGTGCCTCCACCAGCATATTCCTTAAGCCGCGTTGAGCGCTCCCATACGATGTTTCAACGGCGCTGTGGTACTATTATCAAGCCTATATGGCGTATGAATAGTCATAGAAGTCTATCGTCGTCTATGATACAGCGACGAGCTTTGTTGCAACGATATAATACAACACAATTTTCATCTACCAAAATTTGCTCACATCATGTGCACACTTTGTCTTTATACATCAATGATCTCCATAGCATTGACTATCGACAACAGCCATCACCCTTATATATCAATAATAGACAATACAGTCAATCATCTGCAATCCATCTTTCCAGCGGTGGTATCCAACAAGCATCTACTGCATCGCCACCAGTAATCTCCGAAGCACAAAAACGATCAGCAAACTTAGAATTAGATCGAATGGTTCATTCTACCTCACGTTTACTCTCCTTAGATCTTACTACATCAAACGATACGATATCAGAAGCAATACTAAACGAGGCACGAGTAGCAATACACTATTGGTCACGACGATGGTATATGCATTATCATCCAGGATTTGGTCGTAATGCCAAGAAGAGAAAGGCTGGTGGTGATTATACATTGACATTTGATTATCCGATTCACTCTAATGCCTGTATAACAACTAGCAGTATCACTAATGGTTCTACAAATAGCGATACCAACAATCAATTAACAACAGACGGGTCATACGGTGCCCAACAAGCAGAACTCCTCCTAAATTGGTCAATACAAAACAATCTAATCTCACATGATTTATTCAATAATACACATTTAAATGATGTATCATCTTATGAAATGGAGTTGAGTAAATCACCAAATTTAAATTTGGTAAATATCATTGATACTTATTTGTTGGATACTAGTTATCATGGTGTTGGAAGTTCAGCTTCTGATTACGATGGTTCTACGTCCTCATCAGGGTTAGCAACACTTGATAGTCTTGACGATAACAGTTACTACCGATCATCCAAACATTTCACAATAACAAAATCCTACATCCAATCAGTTATAAATGCAACACGTATCCTAAAACAAATGAAGTTACTACATTCCCAATATCCAGACTATATCTATCCAGATACACTTAGTATTAAAGCTGAATTAAATGTATGGAGTAAACGTGCTATATTGGTAAGCAGACATGATTTAATGTATGGTGATGCAAGTAGTGTTGGTAAGTTTGGTACTGCTGGTAGTAGTAGCAATGGTGTGAGTGGTGGTGTTGATGGAGGTAAGAATGATCCAAGAGAACTACTAAAACAAATGGAAATGGAAGACTCCAAAACAAATGGAACTAAGTTATATGATGATAAATCATATACATTACAAGGATGCTTAGACCAAATGGAAGATATACTGAGAAAAACCGAGGAACAATATGTAACTACTCAAGATGAACGATTATTGCCAAGTTGTGATTGGTATAATCATATTTTGGGTACATGGGCACGTAGCTATGATTTACCAATTGCTATACAAAAGACTAAGGAGATATTGCATGGTATGGAAGTATATGATGATACCAAGAATCAATCTACATCATCAGCTACTAATATCACTGGCGAGAGTGACAGTGTCCGAAAGTGCTGGGCAAGTCCAAATCGAGTTAGTTATAATAGTGTTTTATATTGTCTAACACGTGATTCTGGAAAGAGTACAGCCAAGGAGGCACAGGTTCTACTCCAACAAATGAAAGATCGATACAACAACAACAAAAACATCGATGTAAAACCTGATGAGGTAACATATGGGTCAGTATTACATGCCTTAGCTCAAGCCGGCATGGGATATGAAGCCGAAGATATCCTTCTTTCACTTGAGGATGATATGGATCGTGATGCCAATGCCATCATACCATCATTGACAATATACAATTCAGTATTAAATGCATGGGCAAATAGTCATCAACATAACGCACCGTGGCGTGCCGAATCAATACTTGAACGGATGAAGATATTAACATCAACGAAGAAGAATATACATGTCGAACCTGATTCGATTAGTCTATCAACTGTAATGATGTGTTATTCACGTAGTAAAACACGCAAGGGTGCCGAACAGGGTGAACAATTGTTAAATGAGGCAATAGACATGTATTCCAAGGGTAATACAAGGATGAAACCTGATTCAATAATGTTTAATTGTGCCATACAGGGATGGACGAACATTAGTGGTATTGAGAAGGAGCAGGGTAGTTCAAGGAATAATGTTATACCTGCCGAACGAGCGGAGCGGTTACTTCACAAAATGATGAATGATTCGAATATAGATGTCCGGCCTGGTGTACAGACTTTTAACATTATACTTGATTGTGTAAGTGTTTGATATTATGTGTCATAAGATATGTAGTTTGTTTAGCCTTGAGCCTGCACGTATCCTAACTTCTTCCTTTCTTTGTTGTTTCAGTGGGCAAAGAGTAAACAAAGAGACAGTGCAGAAAGAGCTGTTAAGTTATTAAGAGATATGCCAAGCTACAATGTTGTCCCAGGTACGTGTGTCTACTTTTGTTTTACTGTCCCTAAGTACCTCTGTCGAATGTCATACACTCATACTTTTTTATCATCATCTCTTATATCGTAGATGAAGTTTCATACAACTCAACATTACATGCCATGGCAATGTCAAAAGAAGGAACATCCTGGGTGAAATGTGCAGAAGATATGTTCCAAGAAATGAAGGATAACAACGTGCCCATTAGTCAAATTACATATCATGTACTTATGAACATCTATGGCAAAAGCAAGGATGTTAATGGTGCTGTCAAGGTAGAAGAATTACTCCGAAGCATGGATCATACGGATCAATTCAAACCCAGTGAGTTCTCATATAATATATGTATGGACGCTTATGCAAGACGTGGGGATCATAGAAAGGCTACAAGTCTTCTCGAGGAGATGATATCCTTGGCTGATCAAGGGAATAGAGAGTTCCAACCCACAATACATAGCTTTGCATCTGTTGTGAATGCATTGGCAAAATCCGGAGATGCGGATGCAGTACCTCGTGCAGAAGCAATCGTTCAGAAAGTAGAGGATTTAGACTATGTATCTTCCAACTCAATCCTGTATAATAGTCTCATTGACTGCTTGGTCAAAAGTAGACACAGAGACAATGCAGCCCAGGCTGAAGAAGTTCTTCTTAGAATGGAAGATATGAATCGATCTGGAAACTCAAATGTTCGGCCTAATTCATATGCTTATAGCATGGTTCTAACAGCCTGTGCAAGAAGTAAAGAACCAGGTGCAGCCGAGAGAGCCAACCGTATCATGCTAAGGATGGAACAGCTCTTTAAGGATGGTAATTCGGATGTCGTAGCAAACTCACGATGTTATTCAGCGGTCATCACTGCTTGGGCACGTAGCAATTCTCCCGATGCAGTTGATCATGCCTTTACACTAATTGATCGTATGGAACAGAATGGACGGGATGGTTCCCCTCATAGTAAGCCAGATGCGCATTGTTATAATGCTTGCATACATGCAATAGCAAAGAGTCAACAACGAGGCAAAGCTAGAAAGTGTAGAGAAGTCTTGCGACGAATGTCTGCAGCTAAAGATGATGGGTTTCACGAAGCGGCACCAAATCTGATTACATATTCTACAATATTAAATGGTGAGTGTACAGTTTGTTTCGACATAATCTCTTGCATGACTCCATCTCTAACTTATCATCTCGTACCTCAGCATGTGCATTCACAAGTGAAGATGATGATGAAGAAGGGAAGAAAGAAGCTTTTGACCTAGCTCGAAGTTGCTTCCAAACTATCCTATCATCGAAGGATATGGATCCCGATGTTTCGTCCTTTACTAACTTCTTTGTTGTTATTCAAAGACATCTCAAACACGGTCCTATTAGAGACCAATTTGCCGAGGCCATCTTCCACGAAGGATGTAAGCGAGGGAAAATGGGTAGACAGGTAATAAACAGTTTCAGGAAAGCATCGCCCACAGCTGCTAGGAAACTCTTATCAAAGTATAGAACGACATTTCCTCAAGAGTGGGGTAATAAAATCAAATATGACGGATATAAATCATTATAATTGAAAACAGTCTACACCCAAGCCATGGGAACTCCGGCAGCACAACATAAGTTTGTAATTATCATCACAGGCCCAAGACATACCCATCATTCATCCATCTGAGACAATTGAATGGCTAGGTAGTACATCGACAGATGATTTCGAGATAATGTTTTGATTAGCTCAATGTTAATCTACTACACAATAAACCGGAGTCGTTACTACCGGCCTCCTGTTTTATAATAATCAACCGGTGCAGAGTTACACAATATGAGGTAGGATTCTGCAGTCCTCTTTATCTACATCCCAAACTATTTTCAAGATTATAAACACCTCTGGTCCTATTTGACCATATGAATTACAAAGTATCAGAGAATCAAATTGCTCCGACAAGTTTCACATTAAGAAATAACAAAGATAAACATGGGGGGGGGATGCCTGATCTAGTGTACAACCAGCTCTAGTGACCGCCAGCAGTACGGCACGTATCAGTATCATCCACCCACTCACAATCTCCAGATGATGGTTGGAAATCGTTTGTGCACCACTTCTCTTTTGTACGAGAGGCACAACTTGCTCGTTGTTTAGTTGCAGTGGTTGTGCCGGCAGTTGTTGTGGTAGCCACAGTCGTTGTTGTAACCATGGGACGACACTCATCGTCCTTCCACTCACAATCACCTGTGTATGGTTGGAAATCGTTTAAGCACCACTTCTCCTTTGTACGAGATTCACAACTAGCCCTAGCTTTACAATCATCGTCTAGAACATCTCCATCTGGTGTCGTTCCACCAATAAGGACATCCATAGGATGTTCTCTCAAATGAGCTTCTACGGCCGGTGGAGGTAGACAGAGCTTCTTCCATTTCTTCTTGCCACTGTTACCTCCCTGAAAGTGGCATAAACAGTCAACTGGCTCTAGTGTCTCAGTCGGAGATGGTGAAGAAGTGGCAGTAGGAACCACTGTAGAGTCACTTGGTGTAGGCATCGTTGTAGAGTCACTCGGAGTAGGCATCGTTGTAGAATCACTTGGAGTAGGCATCGTTGTAGAATCACTTGGAGTAGGCATATCGGTAATACTAGTTGGATATCCTGTATATTGAAGAAAAGGAAACAATAGGATATGAGATATGATCATTTTGCGGCCGAAATAAAGTGTTTCAAGAAAACAAAACTTACCTGTTGGTTTAGCTGTCCATTTTCGTGTTGGACTAGTCGATGGCGATTGAGACGGATGCCTGCTTGGCTTGCCTGAAGGCGAGTCAGTAGGACGACCCGAGGGCGAGTATGACGGCTTGGCTGTTAAGATTAGTTTAAGGCAAGCAATTGATGATGAGAGATTCCTGTTTTATGCGAATGTAGAGAGCTTCATAGCAAGAAATGAAACTTACCTGTCCACTTCATCGTTGGTTTAGACGAAGGAGAATGACTTGGTTTTCCTGACGGCGAGTCAGTGGGACGACCAGAGGGCGAGTATGACGGCTTAACAGACCATTTCATCGTTGGTTTAGTCGAAGGGGAATGACTCGGCTGTGAGTTGATAAAGAGCAAAGAGTGAAGGACATAGGGTTGAGTGAATGTATTGTATTAAGTTGACATATAATTACAAACAAAGATGTATCTTACCGAACGAGATGGTGATCGAGACGGACTCAAGGTCGGATCTGTCTGCGGTGACCGAGATGGACTCCAGGACGGTTTATATGTCGGCTTGGCCACTGGAGACTTGGAAGGCTGAAATGAAAGAATTGAACATATCCGTGTGAGGAAACGTGAACAGTAAAGATCGACACAAAACAAACATCTCTTACCGAACTAGTTGGGTATTTGGTCGGCTTAACCGGCTTAGCCGTAGGCGAATGAGATGGACTTGAGGTTGGCTCTTTCTCAGGAGACTTCGTCGGATACTTCGTAGGCTTGACTGGCTTAGCCGTAGGCGAATGAGATGGGCTTGAGGTCGGCTCTTTCTCAGGAGACTTCGTCGGATACTTTGTCGGCTTAACCGGCTTGGCCGTAGGCGAATGAGATGGACTTGATGTTGGGCTTACGCTAGGTGACAAAGAGGGAGATTTCGAAGGACTGTGACTAGGTGCCTGTGTAGGGTACTTCGTCGGCTTGACTGGCTTGGCCGTAGGCGAATGAGATGGAGAAGCAGACGGTTCCTTGCTTGGGCTATGCGATGGAGATTGACTTGGAGATGACGTGGGCTGTGGGACGAACGATAAGAGAGATGAGAAGTGAGTGTCCTGTATGTGATCGATTGTAAAATGGATACGGTATCCTTTTTCAAAAAATGCAGACACAAGATATGTTCAAGATGACTTTAAAACTTACCTCTTTCGTTGGCGATGCACTTGGAATTGCCGATGGTGACTTAGATGGAGAAACAGACGGCTCCTTACTTGGGCTCTTCGAAGGAGATAAGCTTGGACTCTGAGTCGGCTGTGACACATGATGTGAACAAAAAAGAAACAAGAAAAGTGAGTCGATGTTGTGATGTAAAGAAGCATAGACTCAATATCTACAGCACAGGACATCCACACAAAGAAGCTTACCTTCTTTGACGGAGATCCAGTAGGGCTATATGAGGGAGAATGCGTAGGACTTGAGGTGGGCTGTAGAGAAGAGAGTGAAGAGAAGAGAGTGGAGTTGAGTAAAAAATATATGGTATCCTTTTTCCAAAATTTCTCTACTATAAGATGTGTTCAAGAAAGAAGCTTACCTCCTTTGTTGGCGATTCCGTTGGATAGCCTGTAGGCCCAGGAGTCGGTACCAAACTTAAAGTTGGCTCAGACGATGGTTGACTTGAGGGCTCTTCACTAGTCGTTGGCACACTTGAGACTGATGGTTCAGAAGATGGTTGTTCAGAGGGCTCACTTGAAACACTCGGTTTAGAAGAAGGTGACATCGTAGGTGAATGGGTTGGACTAACCGAAGGCGATTGGGTTGGCTGCAGATGCGAGGAGGAAAGATTAGTATGAGTCAAAAGTATCCTCAAAAATACATAAGATACCTGAATACTGAAAGTATCTTACCTGCTTTGATGGCGAACCAGTTGGTGAACCAGTGGGCGAAACTGAAGGGCTCTTTGACGGTGATCCAGTAGGGCTATACGAGGGAGAACGGGTAGGGCTTGAAGTGGGCTGTAGTTGAATGAGGAAGAGAAGATAGTGGAGAGTTTTGAGAGTTGAAAAAATATGGTATCCTTTTTCCAAAAGTGCTCATAAGATGTGTTCACAATTTACTTACCTCCTTTGTAGGTGAACTAGTCGGATATTTCGTGGGTAGTTCAGTCGGTTCCAAGCTGATTGATGGCTCAGACGATGGTTGACTTGAGGGCATATCACTAGTAGACGGTGCAATAGAGACTGAAGGTTGAGATGAAGGTTCAGCCGAGGGTTCACTTGAGACGCTTGGTTGAGACGATGGGGACATCGTAGGTGAATGACTTGGGCTTGATGTCGGCTGTTAGATGTTTGAAGAAGAAAAAGAAAGAGTATAATCAGGTAAAGAGAGGGAAGAGAGTGGTTAGAGCAAGTTACAGGAAAAGATGATGAATATCGGTATCTTTTGGTATCCTCAAATTGTGCACAAGATGTGCTAAATGTACTTACCCCCTTCGTTGGTGAATGGGAGGGACTTGCTGTCGGATAGTCCGTTGGTGACACTGAAGGCGAATGGCTTGGGCTTGTCGAAGGCTATGAGAAATGAGAGAGAGAGAGAAAATGAATGAGTTGAAAAATCGGTATCCTGAAATTGTTCACAGATGTGCTCATATGTACTTACCTCCTTTGTAGGTGAATGGGAAGGGCTTGCCGTCGGGTATTCAGTTGGTGACACTGAAGGTGAACGGCTTGGGCTTGATGTAGGCTGTGAGAATTGAGAGTAGAGGCAGGGAGTTGAGTAAAAAATGAATATCGGCGTCTTCCTCAAAATCAAAATGACATAAGATGTGTTCAAACAAATGTGCTTACCTCCTTCGTAGGCGAGTGGGAAGGGCTTGCTGTCGGATACCTCGTAGGAGATAGGGTAGGGCTGCTAGTCGTTGGCTCGTTAGAAACAGAAGGCTCAGACGAGGGTTGACTAGACGGTTGACTTGATACACTCGGCTCTGATGATGCTTTCACAGTAGGGCTCGCTGTTGGTGAATGGGAAGGCGAGCCACTTGGGCTTTTTGACGGCGATCCAGTAGGACTAAGTGAGGGAGAATGGCTAGGGCTTGAGGTGGGCTGTAGTTGAATGAGGAAGAGAAGGCAGAGAGTGAAGAGTAAAGGTGAGAAAAATATGGTATCCTTTTTCCAAAATTGTTCATAAGATATTCAAATCAACTTACCTCCTTTGAGGGTGAATGGCTTGGGCTTGATGAAGGAGAACGGCTTGGTGAACGGGAAGGTTTCCATCCCATAGTAGGCTGGTGAAATCAAACAATACAATACGAGAAGAGGATGTGAGTTTTGATCATGTACACAAGATATGTTCGGAAATGAACAAAGGTCTTACCTTGTGTGTAGGCCTTTTAGTCGGATTCTTCGTGGGAGGTTTCCATCCAGACATCATTGTTGGTGGTGGAGTGGGCTTCCACATCATGCTTGGGGGAGATTGCTTCTCGGACTTGGAGGAGGAGCCATGGGCCTATGAGATTACATACGAGTATGGAAGGCAGTAGAGTGAGTTGTGATGAGACGATGATCTCCATGCACAAGTTTCAAATGAGAAACAATACAATATATGCCCAACTTACCCATGGAAACTTCCCCATGATTCCGGGGCGGCCATTACGGGAAGTATCATCAGTCATATTCTTTGGCTATATCAACAAAGTAAAGAAGAAGATGATGAATCACAAGAGGAGTGAGATTATATGATACAAAAGATATTGTATACACAGGACTACACGTTCACATACTCACCTCTTGAACACAATAGTTCACGTGTTGTCTAGCTCTACCACTACATCCGGGAACTTGCATACCAGCATGTCCATTAGTCTTGAAACATTTCAAACTGTTCTTACAATCGGAATCAACTTCACAATGTCCTTTACACATTCCATACGACTTGTGGTTTGACCCTGACTTGCCACCCTTTCCGTGATAGTTCTTCTTGTTCTTAAGTTTCTTGCGTGGCATGTAGCAGTAACCCCAACCAGGTGCGGGCGTGCCGCTACATCCTGGCACTTCTGGAGCTCCCATTGAGCACATTAGGGCACCCTGATAAGGATAGAAGAGAGAGAGATGAGAAGGCAACAGGGGGTATCAGAAGACGATCATCAATCATTGGGCAGTAGTATAGAATGAAATAGTAGTATACTAGCATATCATATGAACAATGTAACGTACCATACAATCATCATGACTCTTACAACTTCCATGGCATCGAGGTAACTGGTGTCCTGATCCGCCTCCAGCACCCGACTTGCCAGACTTACCACCAGCGGCCCAGAAGAACCTATTCCTAAACCTTAAGTCTCGATCGGTGATGGGATGAGTGTCGTCGTCGATTGTTGCCGCCGGGGGAGAAGTTTGTAAGCTCCGTTGAGTTAATGTTGATGAAGAGTTGGGATGATCAATGAACATGGTAGCGGCTGGAGGAGTTGTTCGTAGTAGTAGTTGTTGTTGTTCATTATCCAATGCAGTACTACTACCGATGATGTATGCAAGGAGGAAGATTGGTAGGTGGGTTAAACGTTTGACCTTTGTCATCATTGTTGATAATGATAAAACAATGGAGGTATAGTTGTATCGATATCGATGTTAACGAGAGAGAGTAGTAGTCCACAGCTTATTGCAATGGAAGACGGTATAGACGAGACGATAAGGTTTGGTTGCACCTGATCAACAAATGAAATTTGTGAGATTTATATGCAATGGACTAACCACATGCATTGTGTTTACTGTACTGCCGATGCAACGTAATGTAGCATCGGCAGTATGAAATGATGGCGAACAATATGCATTGCATTGCCTTCTCAACAAACAATAGCGCCCAGAGGTGCCTGTCAGTTGTATTGAATTCTAGCCCATTATATGTGTGAGCAGTAAATTTGTATAGTTGAGCAGTATGGAGCTACTACTCTCTGTTATTTCTACTACAAAGGCAGTCGAGGATATGGCAATTACACTCATCGGAAAAGAAGATCCTCGACAATACACACAGTAAAGGCACGCCTACGGCGAACAAATAATGGCATGTTAGCAGTAGAATTGTACTGAGAGGCAGGGATATTTAAACTGCATGATTCTCCAACTGCCATTACATATCTACGGCCATTATATCTCACTTCTCGACACTCGATACAACTGGACATCATTGCCTTGAGTTGCAATGAGAATTTGCTGTACCACAAAAAGCTCGCGTCAAATGCACACACCACTAGAAAAAGGATAACGAATCGGCATCCACTGACTGCACCATGAATGCAACTAGACTGCCGCTATTATTTTCATAGTCATCGTTTTGATGGCAGAGACAGTAATGAATGCATACCATTCTTTGAAATATCAATGCATGCCGCCGGTATCCTAATTTTATGAGAGTTTGGCACTTTCGATTCGGTTTGCATATTTATTGCAATATAATAGTTCAATTGACTGTTCTTGATTAGTGATTAGCAGTACAATATATGGTATTTGGATATACACAGGGTAGTTAGATAAGTGTTTGTCGATCCCCGGAGTTTGATATTTAGAGATATTAGGTCACAAAACAACTCGTTTCTTGTCTTGCAAAAAAGTAAATCAGTACATAACAAAGATGGATATAATCGAGAAATCAAACACAACATTACTTAGTATAGAGCAGAATGATCCTAAGTTAACTCATCTAATTGTTGTTGGTCGGGATTATACTACTGAACACAAAGTTGCATGTTTCTGGCTGCATGAAGGAGCAGATGTGTCAAGACTTGGAAATGCCATTGCAAATAATACTCATTTAGAGTCAATAGACCTTCGTGGATCTTCAGAGTGGACCCTTGACACCAATGGACGCTTGACACCATCCCTCTTTGATGGATTACAACGAAATAATACCATTGAATCTCTTTCTTTGCATGGTGGTATTGGAATTGATATTTTGTATGAAATTGTGGCTATTAGTAGCAGCGTCACAAATATTACTTTATTAGAAAGTGATCTTAGAGGCGGTGTATTATCAACAGCCCTTGCTCAGGCTATAAGGAACTGTCCAAATCTAAAAGATGTCCTCATACATTCATGTAAGATTGATGATATTAGTTTAAAAGAATTTGCTTTGGGGATCAGAGGACTGTCATGTCTTCAAAGTCTTGAGATTATTAATGGTAGTATTGATGGTACTGAAGGTGCTAAAGCAATTGCAGCTTTATTCCAAGATCCTAATTGCATTATTACTAACCTTAATCTTTCTAGTATTAGGCTGAGTAATGAATCGATACAAATAATCGTTGATGGTTTGAGAGGCTACGCCCAATTAGACAAATTAGAACGTCTCAACTTATCCCACAACAGAGTCAAGAGTTCTAGTTGTGAATCAATCATTAACTTATTGCAAGATCCAAGCTGCAATCTTACCAGTCTTGATATTGGACATTGTGGAATTAACAATGAACCGGTTACAAAAATAATTAAGTCCTTGATTGGTAATACCAAATTGGAGCACCTTGGTTTATCCTACAACAAAGTCAGGATGTCTGGTTGTGAATCAATCATAGCCTTATTGGTACACCCGAATAGTCACAATCCTCTTCTTCGACAAAATACCAAATCTGATTGCAACGTCAACAAAATTGAACTTTCCGGATGTGGAATGGATAATATGTGTGCAGTATTCCTTGCAGGGTCCTTGGAGGGTAACAACAAATTGACATGTCTTGACTTATCTGACAACGAAGACATCACTGAACTTGGGTGGAGTGCCTTCTCTATCCTCCTTTCGTCGAATTGCTCCAACCATACATTACTCAGTCTTGGTGAACGCAATGGCAGCAGTGAAGACTTTTTGCCTTGCAATCTTGCATCCCTACTCAAACTAAACCGGGCTGTTGATATGGAACCTTGGTTTGAATTGGATTCCGAAGGTGATGAGAGGAATCTAAAAGCACTACCTTCTGTGATTGATTGGTTTGACCGCTGTGCTAGTCAATTGGCCCAAAATGGGGATGTTGAATATAGGCGAATCGTCAATAGTACCTATGCAAGGAAGCTCTCTGCAATGTTTCAATTTGCACTTGCTATGCCCCTGGAGTTTGTTCCGTCTCAGTCTGTTATGTTACGCCTTCACAAGGAAGCGAAGATTCAACTCAAAGAGAAGAGTCTGGAATTGGAAAGACAGATTGCTAGTAAGGAGGCAGAGATTAGGTCCATGATCAAGGCTAAGAAGGAACTTGACGATGAGATAAAGACTAAGAATGAGACAATCAAGAATTGGGCTTCGGACTCGGTTGGCTGAAGAAGGGATTCTATATTATGTAGACAAATGAGAGATATTTGCAAGAGGACAACAGAGATGATGGGATAGGCATAACTCCTGACATATAAACTAATACATAGAACAGACTAATTGATGCACAAATAACCTACTAACATTTAAATTCTACATATATTAAATCTCCCCCCATTCTAATCCACAGTGACACTTAAGTTCATGCCACAACAACATCAAATCAGTACCCCACCCCCCACCAAACGTCCAAATAATCTATACTAACCACACCCCCTTATGCCATGACACCACCCGTACCCTCATCATCCAGGGTACTATCAAGTTCACCACTTTCCCCTCTGCGGGATCTTGATCGGCTTGAGGACTTCTTACTCTTGGATTTACGCCTCGATCGACGCTCAGCACCATCCCCACCACCTTCCTCATCATAGGAATAGGATCCACGTTCACTTCTACTTCTCCTACTGCTACTGCTAACCTTACCCATTTCAACACCATCTCCACCGCCCTCGGCACCCTGATCCTCACCATCATAAAATTCATCTCCTCGACTTTTAGAACGTCGTTTACTCTTTGACTTTTTGGATTTACGCCTCCTCCTCCGTTCACCATCCTTACCACCACCACCCGATCGTGATCGTGATTTACGTTCATCACGACGTCGTTGACGTGCCTCAGCCTCAACATAACGCTGTGCACGACGTTCCGCGGCTGCCTTACGTGCACTTTCCCAATAAATCTGTGCCGCCGCCGTGGCACTTGCCCATCGGACCTTCCCATCCTCTCGTAAACATTGTAAACTGACTTTCCACCCTCCACCCCTATCCATGATACGTTTATGATTCTTAACATTATAGGTTACCAACAATACACAGATGGTAATTAATAACATAATCCAACTTAAAATACGGATGGGACGTCTCATTAATGAATTACGATATGCTGCCATGGGATTACCCCCATGTGCTGCCGTACGTAATGCATACTCATACCGTGCCTTCTCACCGTACGGATCAGGACATTGATGTGGATAAACCTTCGTATCACATGACCAAGAATTACTTAATAATTCACGCATATTTTCATATGTCGTTTCGGAACTACCCGAATGCCATAGTGAATGACATCCCACGTGATTATGCTGCCGGTTATATGCACGGAATTTATTAATATCTTGTATGAAATTATTACCATCACAGGAATTACCCTGGAATATTGACATTACATACTTTCCATCACCGGAACATCCTAATGTTGATGAATATCCCTGTTGGGAATAATCTTCACTTCCTGAAGATAATTCACGATTTTGATTTTGATTATTACCACCATTCTGCCATTGGGCATAATCATCATCCATATCAGGCGGGGCATAATCATAATATGCCAAACAGTCCGCATTACTTGGCTCACTATAATAATTCTGTCCATCATCTTGATTATTATTATCCTGATTACCACCATTGACCTGACTAGCCTGATTTTCATAATAATAATCTGAATCATAATACAACTTGGGCACCTTTTCCAAACTCTTCAATAAATTATCAGCACCACCATATGTAAAGAATGAATTAATATAATGACGTCTACTACAACCAATGAAACCCATTGGATTCCAATCACTTTTCTTACGTCCATATAAACTGTAGGCGGCATTAGCGCAGAAGGATTGTGTACGGTATTGATACCATTGTTCATCTCCATCACGTCCGTCACCATATTGATCATCATTGGAATTAGTATAGCCTGTTTTACATTCCGACCAAACACATGAGCCAGAGGCGCCGTGTGGATGTTTAACTTCTACCCAGAATTTATCATATTCAGCTAAATTATCAAGTATATCGCCCGTTTCGGGTGCTAGTTTGGATTGTAATTCTTGAAATGTTTTATAGCCCGTTGAGGTTGTATCTGATTTGGAATTCCATGCTGCGTCTGCATTGTTGGTGTTGCCCCATCCAGCTTGTACAGTGGAGGGGATTGTTATTGCTCACAATTAGTATACATTATTATAACTAAACTAGACCTTTTAATATTGATTATCTATAGTGTATTGATAATTATTAAGAGAGTGGCATGGTGTGGTTGATAATGTTGTCATTAGTAATTGAATATAGCGATTCTTATCAAGCCATTAAATACACGTATCAAGGTGGTATATAAGGAGAGTAATTGCAAATAATATTAGTACTAATCATCATATTTGTTGAGAAATCATATCCGTAGTAGGAGGCGCCATTTTGTGTTATTATTTTTGTGTTGAGTAAAGGGCTGGGGGCTGGGCAAAGGGCGTGAGTATCTTTTTTCTTCCTGAGGATGAGAATCTAAACCTACTAACAATCGTTAGTAGCGGCCTCCTGTCAATATAACATCACAATCAACGTCCAAACTACCTTCTATACGGCGTTAAGAGTGTATATTATCCAGTAGTGGCTTCTAGCAGTATCAACTGTACAAAGATACCCTCATTGCAACACATCAATAATGTGTATCCTTCTCTAATTTTGCAACCAACAGTGCTATAACAATAATTCTTGGTGTTAAAGAACCTGCAAGAGCAAGGAGAATGCAATGGTGGTACTAACAGCCTCTAATATTGACCTTTGTGTCAATCGAAAAACTACGGTCTAGGGTCATTCTGTCAATTTTGACGCTACAGCACGTGATTTGAATCACTATGTGATATTTTCACCAAAAAACAAAGTTGACCTCTATAGAATCAGCTTGAAGAGACGAGTCGATTAGTGGTATTATTGATACATATTAAGAGATTTACAGCTCGCCTATCGGCTCGCAAAGTTTGACATTTTGAGAACTTGGGAGTAAAAGACACACCGCAAGTAAAGAGATTAGACACTTATCATTAATGGTCGATATATAAGACCAACACAGCTCATGCCTAACGGCATTCACAACGGCACTGCGTGCCTGAAGTTTGAATCATTAATGGTCGATATTAAATGCTTGGTTGGTATAGCCCTTAAACAGGTTGGTATATATTATATAATGTTTGGTTGGTACGTCTTGTTATTACTTTCAACAACAACACCAGCTGACGCTGCTGTTGTTGTTGAAAGGAAGGTTGGTACGTTTGGAAGTAGAATGTTTAGTTGGCACAACAGCAGTAGAAGAAGGTTGATTGTTTGTTGTTGTTGATGATTCATCAGGTGGTGGTGATGGTGCAGCTTTGGTTAACTGGATGGTAAGTAGTGTTTATTGTTACGAGTGGTGATGGTGTTAATTGGTACGTCTGATAGTAATGTTTATTGATACTGGTGGTGGTAATGTTAATTGGTACGTTTGATGAATGTGTTATTAGTATGTTGAATTAAATGATCCGATGACACAACAACTAATACCACCGAGAGAGTGTTGGTAAGATCGACCGTAGGGAGATATTACCAATACGAACGAGGTGTACGACGACGTGCGTCAGCACCAAAGGAGAAGTGATGGACATACATTCTTCAAGATTGACTGTATTTCTCTTCGTGAGGCGATAGCCGAACTGTGTGTGTCTTGTACCTCACGTTCGTTGACATTCTGTATTTGCGAGTGCTTGCACGAGCTGTGTGTGTCTTATAATAACGACTTTCTTAATGCTAAGTGTATTGGTGAGTCCGGTAGGACGAACTGTATGTGGAGAGTGGTTTATTAATTAATTGGTCATTATCACGTAATTTTGGGATTAAGATTGGCTTTAAAATTGGCGTCTTGGGACATAAATCTGACAATCTACACCCCTACCGAGTTGGATTGATTGACAAAAGGTTGTATTTAGACGCTGTAACTACCACCAATCGATAGAGGACGACCGTGGCATCACAACAAGTTAAAAATTACATCAATTGGGGTAGTAGAAGAGAAGTGTGGTGGAAGATTGGTGATGGGGTACCCCCTTGGACACAACAACGTCAAAAAACACTTTTATACAACAATATACATTATAATAATACAGTGGATGGTATTTACAAAAAATGTTAGGATACCGTCATCATGTGGGTATTAATTAGGTATGCACCCAGGACGAGAAAGACACATGTATTAAGCATTGTGCGTTGCTCTACGATATATGGAGAGGCTACATACCAAGTATTATCGTCCAAATGTATGTTGTTTGGAAGCAATAGTATGTCTAGTGACGGCGGGTGGTGTATTTTCTGCTGAAAAATGTGGGTGGTATTGATGTTGATGTTCATTATGCACTCGGCATGATATGCGGATATGTTTTGATGATGCAACATTGTCCAACCATATATACATCACCACTGTACAAAGTTATAAGGCCGGGAGGTATGGTGTGTGGGAGCACTATAGAACTTAGAGGACGACGACGCAAATGCAGAGAGGGCGTTAGTTAGCATCCATAAAACCGTCACACATTACTCAATTCCTAAGATAAAACACTATTACTGGTGCACAAAACAACCTACTAACATTTAAATTCTACATATAATAAATCTCCCCATGTTCTAATCCACATTGACACTTAAGTTCATGCCAACAACATCAATACCCCACCCATAAAACTTTAATCCCCAAATAATCTATACTAACCACCACACCCCCTTATGCCATGACACCACCCGTACCCTCATCATCTAAGGTACTATCGAGTTCACCACTTTCCCCTCTGCGGGATCTTGATCGACTTGAGGACTTTTTACTCTTGGATTTACGCCTCGATCGACGCTCAGCACCATCCCCACCACCTTCCTCATCATAGGAATATGAACCACGCTCACTTCTACTTCTCCTGTTACTACTGCTAACTCTTCCCATTTCAACACCATCTCCACCGCCCTGATCCTCTCCATCATCACCTCGACTTTTCGATCGTCGTTTACTCTTTGACTTTTTAGACTTACGCCTCCTCCTCCGTTCACCATCCTTACCACCACCACCCGATCGTGATCGTGATTTACGTTCATCACGACGTCGTTGACGTGCCTCAGCCTCAACATAACGCTGTGCACGACGTTCCGCGGCTGCCTTACGTGCACTTTCCCAATAAATCTGTGCTGCCGCCGTGGCACTTGCCCATCGTACCTTCCCATCCTCTCGTAAACATTGTAAACTAACCTTCCACCCTCCACCCCTATCCATGATACGTTTATGATTCTTCACATTATAGGTTACCAACAAAACGCAGATAGTAATTAATAACATAATCCAACTTAAGATACGAATGGGACGTCTCATTAATGAATTACGATATGCTGCCATGGGATTACCACCATGCGCTGCCGTGCGTAATGCATACTCATATCGTGCCTTCTCACCATACGGATCAGGACATTGATGTGGATAAACCTTCGTATCACATGACCATGAATTACTTAATAATTCACGCATATTTTCATATGTCGTTTCGGAACTACCCGAATGCCATAATGAATGACATCCCACGTGATTATGCTGCCGGTTATATGCTCGGAATTTATTAATATCTTGTATGAAATTATTACCATCACAGGAATTACCCTGGAATATTGACATTACATACTTTCCATCACCACTGCAGCCTAATGTTGATGAATATCCCTGTTGGGAATAATCTTCACTTCCTGAAGATAATTTACGATTTTGATTTTGGTTTTGATTATTACCACCATTCTGCCATTGGGCATAATCATCATCCATATCTGGCGGTGCATAATCATAATATGCCAAACAATCGGCATTACTTGGCTCACTATAATAATTCTGTCCATCATCTTGATTATTATTATCCTGATTACCACCATTCACCTGACTAGCCTGATTTTCATAATAATAATCTGAATCATAATACAATTTCGGTACCTTCTCCAAACTTTTCAATAAATTATCAGCACCACCATAGGTAAAGAATGAATTAATATAATGACGTCTACTACACCCTATAAAACCCATTGGATTCCAATCACTTTTCTTACGTCCATATAAACTGTAGGCGGCATTAGCGCAGAATGATTGTGTCCGGTATTGATACCATTGTTCATCACCGTCACGTCCATCACCGTATTGATCATCGTTGGAATTAGTATAGCCTGTTTTACATTCTGACCAAACACATGAGCCTGACGCGCCGTGGGGGTGTTTAACTTCTACCCAGAATTTATCATATTCAGCTAAGTTATCAAGTATATCGCCTGTTTCGGGTGCTAGTTTGGATTGTAATTCTTGGAATGTTTTATAGCCCGTTGAGGTTGTATCTGATTTGGAATTCCATGCTGCATCTCTTGCATTGTTGGTGTTGCCCCATCCCGCTTGTACTGTGGTGGGGATTGTTATTGCTCACAATTAGTATACATTATTATAACTAAACTAGACCTTTTAATATTGATTATTGATAGTGTATTGATAATTGTGAAGAGAGTGGTGTGGTTGATAATGTTATTATTAGTAATTGAATATAGCGATTCTTACCAAGCCATTAAATACACGTATCAAGTTGGTATATAAGAAGAGTAATTGCAAATAATATTAGTACTAATCATCATATTTGTTGAGAAATAATATTCGTAGTAGGAGGCGCCATTTTTTTGTGTTGTTTGTGAGTAAGAAGGGCTGGGGGCTGGGCAAAGGGCTAGGGTATCTTTTTTCTTACTCTCGCCATGAGAATCTAAACCTACTAACAATCGTTAGTAGCGGCCTCCTGTCAATATAAACATCACAATCAACGTCCAAACTACCTTCTATACGGTGTTAAGAGTGTATATCATCCAGTAGTGGCGTCTAGCAGAATCAACTGTACAAAGATACCCTCATTGCAACACATCAATAATGTGTATCCTACTCTAATTTTGCAACCAACAGTGCTATAACAATAATTCTTGGTGTTAAAGAACCGCAAGAGCAAGGAGAATGCAACGGTGGTACTAACAGCCTCTAATATTGACCTTTGTGTCAATCGAAAAACTACGGTCTAGGGTCATTTTGCTACTTTTGAGCTCACAGCACGTGATTTGAGCCACTATGTGATATTTTCACCAAAAAACAAAGTTGACCTCTATAGAACCAGCTTGAACAGACGAGTCGATTAGTGGTATTATTGATACATATTAAGAGATTTACAGCTCGCCTATCGGCTCGCAAAGTTTGACATTTTGAGAATTTGGGAGTAAAAGACACACACAGCTCGACTATCGTCTCGCAAGTTAAATACAGAATGATTAGAGAAACGATATAGAGACAGGTTGGTTACGTGGTATATATAAGACCAACACAGTTCGGATTGCAAGCAATCCTCACAACGGCACTGCGTGCCTGAAGTTTGAATTAGTAATGGTTGATGTACAAAGTTAGTTGGCATAGCCATGCCGGCACTAGTAGAAAGATAGTAGTTACGTCATCATCAATGTTTGGTTGGTACTAATAATGGTTGATGAACTACATCCTCAACACCAACAACACACCCTAGCGGGTGCATTGTTGGTAGAGGATGATAGTTCATGTTAATTGGCTAATAGTAACACCACCGAGAGAGTGTTGGGAAGATCGACCGCAGGGAGATATTACCAACACGAACGAGGTGTACGACGACGCCGAAGGCCAAAGGAGAAGTAATGGACATACTATTCATCAAGATTGACTGTATGAGCGAGGCGGTAGCCGAGCTGTGTTTCTCTTATACTTCACTTCTATTGTATTAAGTGTATGCGGCCCTGCCGCTCGGGTCGGGTGAGTGGCCTTGTGCCACGAACACTATGTATTTCTCTTGTATTACATGATCGTTGATTAAGTGTCTGGCCCTTGGCCTCGGGGTTCTGGTCACGTGAGTGCCTTGCACGAACTGTGAATGTCTTATATTACTGTGTTTATAATATTGAGTGTATTGGTGAGTCCGGTAGGACGAGCTGTGAGGATTATTATTGGTAATGATGATGATATTAAATATTAATCTCTGAAAAGTACTAAGTGGTGGAATTATTGGCTGGCCGCCGGCTCAAATTCTGACAATACAATACTGTACCGATCGAACCACCCCTACCGAGTTGGATTGATTGACAAAGGGTTCGAATTAGACGCTAATACTGCCACCAATCGATGGAGGAGGGTGAGAGGAGTACAACAAGCTAAAAATTATACCAAATGGACGAGTAGAAGAAAAGTTATGACTACTTTAGTGGTTGAAATATGGTGTAAGGGTACCCCCTTGGATGCAACAATATACAATGGTGCTTTACACAACAATATACATGATAATAATGATGTGGAGGGGTTGGTAGTATCGTTATGTCACGAGAATTAACATGTATGTCATTTTTTGAGATTTTCGAGGGTGGTATTAGGCGATTGTGGTAGTGGTGGTGGTCGGCTGGAGAAGTGAGTGGCACGTGGTTTGAGCATATTACCATCTTCTACGACATATGTACCACCTCTGTACAGAGTTATATGGTCTATATCATCGTGGATAAAGAGTACTACCACGGCTTGGTAATTGGATGGTATTTTTACTTACAAAAATGTTAGGATACCGCCCACATATTAATTAGGTATGCACCCAGGACGAGAAAGACACATGTATTAAGCATTGTGCGTTGCTCTACGATATATGGAGAGGCTGCATACCAAGTATTATCGTCCAAATGTATGTTGTTTGGAAGCAATAGTATGTCTAGTGACGGCGGGTGGTGTATTTTCTGCTGAAAAATGTGGGTGGTATTAATGTTGATGTTCACTATGCACTCGGCATCTTATGTGGATATGTTTTGATGATGCAACATTGTCCAATCATATATGCATCACCACTGTACAAAGTTATAAGGCCGGGAGGTATGTTGTGTGGGAGCACTACCGGGACTACGTAGAGCTTAGAGGAAGACGACACAAATGTAGAGAGGGCGTTATCCATAAAACCGTCACACATTACTCAATTCCTAAGATAAAACACTGATTGATACACAAATAACCTACTAACATTTAAATTCTACATATATTAAATCTCCCCATGCTCTAATCCTGACACTTAAGTTCGTGTCAGCAATATCAATACCCCACCCATTAAACTAACCCCCAAAAAATCTTACTAACCACACCCTCTCATGCCATGACGCCACCCGTACCCTCATCATCCAGGGTACTATCGAGTTCACCACTTTCCCCTCTACGGGATCTTGATCGACTTGAGGACTTCTTGCTCTTGGACTTACGCCTCGATCGACGTTCAGCACCATCCCCACCACCTTCCTCATCATAGGAATACGAACCACGTTCACTTCTACTTCTCCTGTTACTACTGCTAACTCTTCCCATTTCAACACCATCTCCACCGCCCTGATCCTCTCCATCATAAAATTCATCACCTCGACTTTTAGATCGTCGTTTACTCTTTGACTTTTTCGACTTACGTCTCCTCCTCCGTTCACCATCCTTACCACCACCCGATCGTGATCGTGATTTACGTTCCTCACGACGTCGCTGACGTGCCTCCGCCTCCACATAACGCTGTGCACGACGTTCCGCGGCTGCCTTACGTGCACTTTCCCAATAAATCTGTGCTGCCGCCGTGGCACTTGCCCATCGTACTTTACCATCCTCTCGTAAACATTGTAAACTAACCTTCCACCCTCCACCTCTATCCATGATACGTTTATGATTCTTCACATTATAGGTTACCAACAAAACACAAATGGTAATTAATAACATAATCCAACTTAAAATACGAATGGGACGTCTCATTAATGAATTACGATATGCTGCCATGGGATTACCCCCATGTGCTGCCGTACGTAATGCATACTCATACCGTGCCTTCTCACCATACGGATCAGGACATTGATGTGGATAAACCTTCGTATCACATGACCAAGAGTTACTTAATAATTCACGCATATTTTCATATGTCGTTTCGGAACTACCCGAATGCCATAATGAATGACATCCCACATGATTATGCTGCCGGTTATAGGCTCGGAATTTATTAATATCTTGTATGAAATTATTACCATCACAGGAATTACCCTGGAAGATTGACATTACATACTTTCCATCACCGGAACATCCTAATGTTGATGAATATCCCTGTTGGGAATAATCTTCACTTCCTGAAGATAATTCACGTTCGCGGTTAACATTATTTTGATTATTACCACCATTCTGCCATTGGGCATAATCATCATCCATGTCTGGCGGGGCATAATCATAATATGCCAAACAATCGGCATTACTTGGCTCACTATAATAATTCTGTCCATCATCTTGATTATTATTATCTTGATTACCACCATTAACCTGAGACGCCTGATTTTCATAATAATAATCTGAATCATAATACAATTTCGGTACCTTTTCCAAACTTTTCAATAAATTATCAGCACCACCATAGGTAAAGAATGAATTAATATAATGACGTCTACTACACCCTATAAAACCCATTGGATTCCAATCACTTTTCTTACGTCCATATAAACTGTAGGCGGCATTAGCGCAGAATGATTGTGTCCGGTATTGATACCATTGTTCATCACCGTCACGTCCATCACCGTATTGATCATCGTTGGAATTAGTATAGCCTGTTTTACATTCTGACCAAACACATGAGCCTGACGCGCCGTGGGGGTGTTTAACTTCTACCCAGAATTTATCATATTCAGCTAAGTTATCAAGTATATCGCCTGTTTCGGGTGCTAGTTTGGATTGTAATTCTTGGAATGTTTTATAGCCCGTTGAGGTTGTATCTGATTTGGAATTCCATGCTGCATCTCTTGCATTGTTGGTGTTGCCCCATCCCGCTTGTACTGTGGTGGGGATTGTTATTGCTCACAATTAGTATACATTATTATAACTAAACTAGACCTTTTAATATTGATTATTGATAGTGTATTGATAATTGTGAAGAGAGTGGTGTGGTTGATAATGTTATTATTAGTAATTGAATATAGCGATTCTTACCAAGCCATTAAATACACGTATCAAGTTGGTATATAAGAAGAGTAATTGCAAATAATATTAGTACTAATCATCATATTTGTTGAGAAATAATATTCGTAGTAGGAGGCGCCATTTTTTTGTGTTGTTTGTGAGTAAGAAGGGCTGGGGGCTGGGCAAAGGGCTAGGGTATCTTTTTTCTTACTCTCGCCATGAGAATCTAAACCTACTAACAATCGTTAGTAGCGGCCTCCTGTCAATATAAACATCACAATCAACGTCCAAACTACCTTCTATACGGTGTTAAGAGTGTATATCATCCAGTAGTGGCGTCTAGCAGAATCAACTGTACAAAGATACCCTCATTGCAACACATCAATAATGTGTATCCTACTCTAATTTTGCAACCAACAGTGCTATAACAATAATTCTTGGTGTTAAAGAACCGCAAGAGCAAGGAGAATGCAACGGTGGTACTAACAGCCTCTAATATTGACCTTTGTGTCAATCGAAAAACTACGGTCTAGGGTCATTTTGCTACTTTTGAGCTCACAGCACGTGATTTGAGCCACTATGTGATATTTTCACCAAAAAACAAAGTTGACCTCTATAGAACCAGCTTGAACAGACGAGTCGATTAGTGGTATTATTGATACATATTAAGAGATTTACAGCTCGCCTATCGGCTCGCAAAGTTTGACATTTTGAGAATTTGGGAGTAAAAGACACACACAGCTCGACTATCGTCTCGCAAGTTAAATACAGAATGATTAGAGAAACGATATAGAGACAGGTTGGTTACGTGGTATATATAAGACCAACACAGTTCGGATTGCAAGCAATCCTCACAACGGCACTGCGTGCCTGAAGTTTGAATTAGTAATGGTTGATGTACAAAGTTAGTTGGCATAGCCATGCCGGCACTAGTAGAAAGATAGTAGTTACGTCATCATCAATGTTTGGTTGGTACTAATAATGGTTGATGAACTACATCCTCAACACCAACAACACACCCTAGCGGGTGCATTGTTGGTAGAGGATGATAGTTCATGTTAATTGGCTAATAGTAACACCACCGAGAGAGTGTTGGGAAGATCGACCGCAGGGAGATATTACCAACACGAACGAGGTGTACGACGACGCCGAAGGCCAAAGGAGAAGTAATGGACATACTATTCATCAAGATTGACTGTATGAGCGAGGCGGTAGCCGAGCTGTGTTTCTCTTATACTTCACTTCTATTGTATTAAGTGTATGCGGCCCTGCCGCTCGGGTCGGGTGAGTGGCCTTGTGCCACGAACACTATGTATTTCTCTTGTATTACATGATCGTTGATTAAGTGTCTGGCCCTTGGCCTCGGGGTTCTGGTCACGTGAGTGCCTTGCACGAACTGTGAATGTCTTATATTACTGTGTTTATAATATTGAGTGTATTGGTGAGTCCGGTAGGACGAGCTGTGAGGATTATTATTGGTAATGATGATGATATTAAATATTAATCTCTGAAAAGTACTAAGTGGTGGAATTATTGGCTGGCCGCCGGCTCAAATTCTGACAATACAATACTGTACCGATCGAACCACCCCTACCGAGTTGGATTGATTGACAAAGGGTTCGAATTAGACGCTAATACTGCCACCAATCGATGGAGGAGGGTGAGAGGAGTACAACAAGCTAAAAATTATACCAAATGGACGAGTAGAAGAAAAGTTATGACTACTTTAGTGGTTGAAATATGGTGTAAGGGTACCCCCTTGGATGCAACAATATACAATGGTGCTTTACACAACAATATACATGATAATAATGATGTGGAGGGGTTGGTAGTATCGTTATGTCACGAGAATTAACATGTATGTCATTTTTTGAGATTTTCGAGGGTGGTATTAGGCGATTGTGGTAGTGGTGGTGGTCGGCTGGAGAAGTGAGTGGCACGTGGTTTGAGCATATTACCATCTTCTACGACATATGTACCACCTCTGTACAGAGTTATATGGTCTATATCATCGTGGATAAAGAGTACTACCACGGCTTGGTAATTGGATGGTATTTTTACTTACAAAAATGTTAGGATACCGCCCACATATTAATTAGGTATGCACCCAGGACGAGAAAGACACATGTATTAAGCATTGTGCGTTGCTCTACGATATATGGAGAGGCTGCATACCAAGTATTATCGTCCAAATGTATGTTGTTTGGAAGCAATAGTATGTCTAGTGACGGCGGGTGGTGTATTTTCTGCTGAAAAATGTGGGTGGTATTAATGTTGATGTTCACTATGCACTCGGCATCTTATGTGGATATGTTTTGATGATGCAACATTGTCCAATCATATATGCATCACCACTGTACAAAGTTATAAGGCCGGGAGGTATGTTGTGTGGGAGCACTACCGGGACTACGTAGAGCTTAGAGGAAGACGACACAAATGTAGAGAGGGCGTTATCCATAAAACCGTCACACATTACTCAATTCCTAAGATAAAACACTGATTGATACACAAATAACCTACTAACATTTAAATTCTACATATATTAAATCTCCCCATGCTCTAATCCTGACACTTAAGTTCGTGTCAGCAATATCAATACCCCACCCATTAAACTAACCCCCAAAAAATCTTACTAACCACACCCTCTCATGCCATGACGCCACCCGTACCCTCATCATCCAGGGTACTATCGAGTTCACCACTTTCCCCTCTACGGGATCTTGATCGACTTGAGGACTTCTTGCTCTTGGACTTACGCCTCGATCGACGTTCAGCACCATCCCCACCACCTTCCTCATCATAGGAATACGAACCACGTTCACTTCTACTTCTCCTGTTACTACTGCTAACTCTTCCCATTTCAACACCATCTCCACCGCCCTGATCCTCTCCATCATAAAATTCATCACCTCGACTTTTAGATCGTCGTTTACTCTTTGACTTTTTCGACTTACGTCTCCTCCTCCGTTCACCATCCTTACCACCACCCGATCGTGATCGTGATTTACGTTCCTCACGACGTCGCTGACGTGCCTCCGCCTCCACATAACGCTGTGCACGACGTTCCGCGGCTGCCTTACGTGCACTTTCCCAATAAATCTGTGCTGCCGCCGTGGCACTTGCCCATCGTACTTTACCATCCTCTCGTAAACATTGTAAACTAACCTTCCACCCTCCACCTCTATCCATGATACGTTTATGATTCTTCACATTATAGGTTACCAACAAAACACAAATGGTAATTAATAACATAATCCAACTTAAAATACGAATGGGACGTCTCATTAATGAATTACGATATGCTGCCATGGGATTACCCCCATGTGCTGCCGTACGTAATGCATACTCATACCGTGCCTTCTCACCATACGGATCAGGACATTGATGTGGATAAACCTTCGTATCACATGACCAAGAGTTACTTAATAATTCACGCATATTTTCATATGTCGTTTCGGAACTACCCGAATGCCATAATGAATGACATCCCACATGATTATGCTGCCGGTTATAGGCTCGGAATTTATTAATATCTTGTATGAAATTATTACCATCACAGGAATTACCCTGGAAGATTGACATTACATACTTTCCATCACCGGAACATCCTAATGTTGATGAATATCCCTGTTGGGAATAATCTTCACTTCCTGAAGATAATTCACGTTCGCGGTTAACATTATTTTGATTATTACCACCATTCTGCCATTGGGCATAATCATCATCCATGTCTGGCGGGGCATAATCATAATATGCCAAACAATCGGCATTACTTGGCTCACTATAATAATTCTGTCCATCATCTTGATTATTATTATCTTGATTACCACCATTAACCTGAGACGCCTGATTTTCATAATAATAATCTGAATCATAATACAATTTCGGTACCTTTTCCAAACTTTTCAATAAATTATCAGCACCACCATATGTAAAGAATGAATTAATATAATGACGTCTACTACACCCTATGAAACCCATTGGATTCCAATCACTTTTCTTACGTCCATATAAACTGTAGGCGGCATTAGCGCAGAATGACTGTGTACGATATTGATACCATTGTTCATCTCCATCACGGCCGTCACCATATTGATCATCATTGGAATTAGTGTAGCCTGTTTTACATTCCGACCAAACACAGGAGCCTGAGGCGCCGTGGGGATGTTTAACTTCTACCCAAAATTTATCATATTCAGCTAAATTATCGAGAATGTCGCCTGTTTCGGGTGCTAACTTTGATTGTAATTCTTGAAATGTTTTATAGCCTGTTGAGGTTGTGTCTGATTTGGAATTCCATGCCGCGTCTGCATTGTTGGTGTTGCCCCATCCAGCTTGGATGGAGGGGATTGTTATTGCTGTTAGGAAGAGGACTAATTTGAGAAATGACATTTTTATTTATAGGTGTTCTCTGAAAGAGAAAGCTGATATCTAAACGGTCGTAACTCGAATCGCCCTCGACTAGATCTCTCAAAGCTGCTAATCTATATCGTTATCGATATGAAAGGCAAGCTTGTTATAATTGTAGTGTAGAGAAGAGAGGATCTATTTGCTCTCAACACCCACTCTTAATTTTTGAGCATATGATATGCTCAAACTTTATTTGGTATCGTCCGCCGGTCCGCTCTACAACTCTATTGCAATACTACGCTCTAATAATCTCTCTTTTAATATCGCCTCTATCTTCGTACTATCAATCTGCCGTTAGTGGATAGTAATGGCGCTCGTATCCAACTCTTTTGGATAAGTAGTGGATCTCAACGGGGGATTCTCTCAACGCTTAGTGAGCATAGCGCACTACGCGCTTTAGCCCTCTGGGGGCACCTGTGCCTCCCCTCGGAGGTACCTAGCTCGAGCATGGATACTGCGCGGGCGTCGGGGTTATGCTCTTAAAAAGCCCCCTAATATCTTTGGCTTTCCGCTATCGAGCGATTGGATAATTATTGGTGGATAGCTTCCCAAGCGTTGAGGAGGATGCTAGTGATAATATAACTATTAGCATTGCTTAGTAAAAGAGGAAGGTTGCATTGTGGTGTATAATTCATTTCTAATTGCATTGCAATAGAAACAATCTAAACAATTTGACTCGCACTCCGCTCTTAATAAAAAAGTACACATCTTGTGCACAAACAATAAATATAACCATGCCTTCTTCATCAATAAAACACAGAGCTGCCATATTGGCATCATCTCTCGCTTTAATATCAACACCTACCCATGCTCGTAGTACCACCACAACCACAACTAACAACAATATAAAACAACCATTACCACCCCGACGTAAAATGCCCTACCTAAATTCGAATAATGTACAACAAATTATAAACGAGGCATCTATTAAAAATAAAGATAAAGATCCGTCACGCAGTGCCTTATTAAATAATAATGAAGGGAAGAATTGGATGAGTTTAGAAGAGGGTATTGAATTTATACCATTGTTGAATGTTGATGAGGAGGCAATGCCTGGTAGTAACAATATTAATAGGGATACTGATTTACAGTATGTGAAACATCCTACACGAACTTCTCCCCAAGGCACCACCTCCCAACAACAAGGCAGAAAGTTAAACACTGAACAGAGTAGAAAGTTAAATGAAGATCAAACCACAGGTGGATACGATGAAAATAATGCCTATTCCGTACAACCCTTCATACCCGGTCTCGGTAAGTATGATGAATATGCCCAAGCATGGCGTTTACTTGGATTCATGATTGATTGTAATGAAGTTACCGAAGATGATGATTACGCTCAAGATAACGGTTCTAACGATGGCGGTACTGAAGAAGGCTGTACACGATATTTACTATGGGCAGCATATGTTGATACTGAATATACCGATGGATGCGGCATCGGTGAATATCAACAGTGGGATCGATTCGAAAACAAATGGGATACCACTCCCTGTGACTACGCACCTGATGGTTGTAACCGATGTGCCAAGATGGATTGTCATTTAGAGAATACTCACTTTAGTATCCTTGGTTTTTTTAAACATAAGAATTGGGATGATTGGATGGAACAATTATTTAAACACGAGGGGATATGTGTTTGGTCTGATGAGGAATATGCATTTATGCAACAGACTCGAGGTGTTTGGCCACATGGTTGTATTGATACGGGTAAAACGAATGATAATGGTGATGAATTGTATTATAATGTACGACCTTCACAGAATGGACGTATGGCTGTGGGATTATATACAGATGTTTATTGTAAGGAGGATTATCCTGCCGATACATACGAGATTGAAACATTGGTGGGTAATATCTTCCAGGGTGGGAGTGGTGGATCGGGTGATTATTCCAATTATGATTGGAGTTATGAAGATTTGGAGGAAAGTCAGGCACGATGGGATAGTGCGTTTGATGCATGGCATATCTGTCATCCGTGTGTGGCACATGATTTAGAAAATACGGGTGGGGATAAGTATAGTTGTAATGATGATGATGGTGGTGGACGTAGGTTGGGTGGGGAGGGTTGTGAAACGGGAGAGGCATTCTCGTGTTATGATGATGCCGGGTATACCAATGTTAATCAGGTACGTGTTGTTTTTTGTGTGTGGCGGTGTGGGGGGTGGTGGTGGTGCTTTTATCATCCACCTTTTATTAAATATTTATATCCATCTCATATCATTTATTATCTCTTTCCCCGAATTACCATTGCAGTGTATGAAGTTCTCTGCCAAGACAATCATGAAGACGGCAACATTCCGTGACATATACCAAGCATCCAACTCTGGTGTACTAGCCGATTCTCCTCTATCAGGATTTATCGATTCAAGTAAAAGATACCATCGTCACTTCTTTGACAATGTTGCCACCTGGGCATTCCTAATTGTTGTATCCTTTGCCTTGATCATTTCCTTATGGAATTTGTATAAGGTATCCAAGAGGACGATGCTCATGCCTAAGTTACGTGAGACTCTCCTTGATGGTGGCCAGGGTGGTGTGAATTCGGAATTCTCCGAGGTTGATCAAGAATCCCCAACCAAGGCATCCGTTTTGATTTAATGAAAGGGGATTTGTGTGAGTTTAGGTAAAGGGGTAAAGCGGGGTAAGCTTAATTAAATTCGTGAAGAAGAGAAGAATAGGAGAAGATGCAATTTGAAGATTGATGTAAACTAAGAATCTATATGGTCGAAGTATATCTTATTGATCATCCAACATATATAACAGGATACACGGGGAGTAGAATATGTATAGATGTAATGGTAAGGGATTTGGCTATCTATAACAAATCCCTATACAAACTATTGCTAATCCCAGGGAAATTTCCTCTTCTTTGCCACATTAACAATGGAGTCTAACCGCCCATAAAGATCCTTGATCTCATCTTCCTTAGCCTTTAGAACATGATCCGACTTCTCCTTGGCCTCTCTCATGGAGACAATCTCAGCATCCTTAGTAGCAACTTGCTTCTCAAACTCGGTATTCTTTTGGCTTAGCTCTCTATTCTTAGTTTCTAAGAAATTGTTCCTATCTTCTTTTAGTTGAATCAACGATACAACGGACGGGTGCATGAAGTGAGAAGCCGGTACAAACTTCAAAGGCATAGCACGTGCAAATTGGAAGATTGAAGAGAGCTTTCGTGCATCGATGTTATTTACTACTTCCTCGCTTTGGTTTGATTCTTTTACACGACCAAACCAGTCAATGACATACGGTAATGCCTTTGGTTTCCTTTCATCGCCTTCCGAATCCAATTCAAACAGTGGCTCCATATCAATGGCCAGATTTAATTTGAGTAGGGTTGCAAGATTATCGGGTACAAAAGGAGCACCATAATCTTTACCCAAACTGAGCAATGTAGTGTTGGAGCAATCCGAAAGGATGGTAGAGAAGGCATTCCAACCAGATTCAGTGATGTCTTCGTTGTTAGATAAGTCAAGACATGTCAATTTGTTGTTACCGATCAAGGCCTGTGCAAATACTGTACAATCGTCATCAATTTTAGAGTTCGAAAGATCAATTTTATTGATATTGGAGTTGGGGTCTTGAAGCAAGGCTGCTATTGATTCACAACCGGGCCTCCCAATTCTATTGCCAGATAACCCAAGCTCCACCAATTTGGTATTGCCTATCAAACTATGAACGATTGTTGTAACAGTTGCCCATCCATAACTACCAAGTCCACAACTTCCAAGGTCAAGGCTAATTAGGTTGCAACTCGGAGATTGCAATAAAGCCGCGATTGATTCACAACCAGATCTCTCGATTTTGTTGTATCCTAAATCTAGATGTTTTAGTTTTGTGTTACCAATCAAGGTCTGGGCAAGTAGTGATGCATATTCACAAGCGAAATCATTCATGCTCCAAAGGACGATTTTGTTGATATTGCAGTTGGGGTTTTGAAGTAGGTTTGCAATAGATTCGTATCCAGATCTTCCGATACTGTTTCCAGATAAATCTAGTTCTTTCAATTTAGTATTGTTTGCCAAACAATTAACTATTTTTGTTGCCGACTCGTTGTTAATACCACAAGTACCAAGATCGAGTTGGGTTAGATTACAACTTGGATCTTGCAATAAAGCCGCAATTGATTCACAACCAGACTGATTTACACTACTCCCGGATAGTTCTAACTTATCTAATTTTGTATTGCCCATCAAACTACTAACTATTATTTGAGTCGATTCACTGCTAAGCCTAACACTAGAAAGATTAAGGTGTGTAATATTGCAACTCGGATGCTGGAATAAAGTTGCAATTGCTTTAGCACCTTCAATACCTTCAATCATAGTAGTATAATCATCAAATTTAGCATGAAGAAGATAAAGTTTTTCAAGACAAGATAGTCCTCTACCGGAAGCAATAAGTTGATTTATACTAGCATCATCAACTCTGCACATACAGATGTAAAGATCATTTAGATCTGAACATTTCCTTATAGCCTGAGCAAGGGCTCTTGACAATGCACCATCTCGAAGATCACAATTGTATATACTAATCTGTTTGAAGCTCATGATATTGTTTGCCACACACTCATTCAAAATACCAATTCCAATACTTTCGTGTAAAGAAAACTTTCTAATGGTAGTATTTCGTTGTAATCCCTCAAGAAGAGGCATTATGTCTAAGGTCCACTCTGAAGTTTTGTGGAATGATATTGACTCTAACTGCGTATTATTTGCAATGGCATTTCCAAGTCTTTTCAAATCTGCTCCATCGTATAGCCAAAAGTACCCTCTTTTAGTATGATCAGATCTAGAGTGATCCCGGTGTACAATAGCTAAATAATTTAACATATAATCATTCTGCTCTATACAGCGTAATATTTTGTTGGACTCCTCAACTATATCCATCTTGTTTACTGTTGTAGTTACTTGTGTGACGTATTAGTGCACCTTGCTGTACAAATTTTCTCACCTAACTTCTTCTAATGACAAACAATAATATCGATTGTCTACGGTTACCCGAGCAGACGACATAATGGTGCAATTGATTTCTCGAGTTTGGTTTATTGTTATACTATGATGAACGAGTTGTTTGGAACCTAGATATCTAAATATAAAACTCCGGGGATCGAAAAACACTTATCAAACTACCCGTCCATATCCAAATACCTATTGCACGCTGCTGCAAACAATTAGCAAAGTTGTGTGAGGAGAAATAAAGATGAAAGACTCAGCCCTCAGCTCTCATAAAATCAGGATACCGGCGACAATGCCCCGCCCGCATGTCTATCAAAGATATGAATACTTACTGTCTCCACCATTAGAACGATGGATAGGCTATAAAAATAATAGCAGCAATCTAGTTCATAGCATGGTGCAGTCAGTGGATGCCGATTCTTTATCCTTTTTCTAGTGGTGGTGTATATGACAGCACATTTTCGAGAGGGCGCTCATGTACTACGAGTTTCAACGCCGTAGCAGTATAATTATCATGCCTATATGGCGTATCAATAGTTGTAGAAGTGTAGAAGTCTATCGTCGTCCAATATTTCACGACGATCTCTGCAACAGCGATTATACAACATCATTTTCATCTTTATCTACAATTTGCTCACATGTGCACACTTTTATCTTTAACTATACTGCAATCTCCATAACATTGACTATCGACAGCATTTATCACCCTCATATATCAATAACAGACAATACAGACAGTCATCTGCAAAAAATCCCTCCAGAAGGGGGTGTTATTGTCCTCCTTTGTTCATAAACTTTCACTACATCTGTGCACTTTGCCATATTCATGTCGCGTATCATACACCATGTTTCCTCTTTTTTGTCAACAAACCAACCGACTTCGATAATCCAGAGCTGATATCTGACTCCTTAGCACCACTCTTTGTTGGAGACGGAACAAACTTCAAAGGCATAGCACGTGCAAACTGAAAGATGGCAGAGAGCTTTCGTGCTTCTATACTACCCTTGACTACCTCCTCATCCTTGGTGGATTCTCTAACATGGCGGTCAAACCAGTCAATTACATAAGGCAGTGCTTTTGGTTTTCTTTCATCGCCTTCCGTGTCAAGTTCAAATAGTGGTTCCATATCAACTGCCCGGTTTAGTTCGAGAAGGGTTGAAAGATTATCGGGTACAAAAGGAGTACCATAATCTGGACCAAAACTGCTCAATGTATGATTGGAGCAATTCGAAAGAATATTAGAGAAGGCATTCCAACCAGGTTTGGTGATACTTGAACGCCGTAAGTCAAGACATGTCAATTTGTTGTTTCCTACCAAGGCCTGTGCAAGTATTCTTGCACAATCATCATTAATTACATTATCATCGGAAGGTAGACGAGTGCCCAAATTATTCCACAACAGTGAAACGTTTTCGACATTAGAATTTGGGTCTTGAAGTAGAGTTGCAATAGATTCACACCCAGACCTCCCGATCCCATTGCTTGATAAATCAAGCTTCGCCATTTTGGTATTGCCTATCAAACTACTGACTATTTTTGTTGTCAAATCATTCTTGAGTCCACACCTACCCAGGTCAAGGCTGTTGATATTGCAGCTGGGGTCTTGCAATAGGGTTATGATTAATTCACAGCCAGAACTCTTGATGTGACTTTTAGACAAACCAAGGTGTTCTAATTTGGTATTGCCTGCCAAAGACCTTACTATTGTTGTTACCGCTTCATTGTTAAGGTTGCACCTACCAAGATTTAAACGGGTTAGATTGCAACTCGAAGTTTGCAGTAAGTTTATGATTGATTCACAACCAGACCTCTCGATTTTGTTGCCATATAAATCTAACTTAACCAATTTGGTATTGCCGATCAAACCATTAATAATTATCTGTATCGAATCACTGCTAAATCCGAAACAAGCTAGATCAAGTTGGGTAATATTGCAACTCGGATCTTGGAGTAAAGTTGCGATTGCTTCAGCACCTTTAATGCCATGAATACTATCAGTATGATCACCATTGGTATGAATAAGATCCAGTCTTCGGAGAGAGGATAGCCCTCTAATCCCCAAAGCAAATGCTTTTAGACTGGCATCATCAATCTTGCTGTGGAGGAACATAATATGGCTCAGATTTGGGCACAATTTTAAAGCTGGAACGATGGATTCTACTATACCATCTCTAAGGTCACAGTCCAATATACTAATACGTGTGAGGTTACTATTGTTTGCCACAAACTCATTCAAAACTCCAATTCCAATACCACCATGTAACCAAAGCTTTTTTATGGTAGTGTTTCGTTGTAATCCCTCGAGTAGAGATCCAGTGTCTAGTGTCCATTCTGAAGATTTGAAGAAGGATATAGTTTCTAAATGAATATTATTTGCAATGGCAGATCCAAGTCTTGATAAATCTGCTCCATCATGCATCCAGAAACATTCTTCGGGGTTATGAGCTGTATGACCCCGGTCTACGATAGATAGTGATGTTAACTTAGGATCATTGTCCTCTATACGAAGCAATGTTCTATTTGATTTCTCGACTATATCCATGTTGTTTGCTAACTAATATATCGTACCACAGAAAGTAAGTGAATGTTGCTTTTTTTTTAATGATTGAGGAAACGATTGGTGTGTGACCTTGTGTGACCTAAATATCACTAAATTATATCAATCTCCGGGGCGGGATCGAAAAATACTTATCAAACTACCCTCTGTATATCCAAATACCATTTATTGTATAATCAATATCTAGAACATATCAAGATGAACTAATGCACTCTATCTATGTAGACCGCACAGTGATAGCTATAATTGTGGTGAATTCAGCGCCGTACCAACTCTCATAAAATTAGGATACCGGCGGCAATGCTGATCTCAAAGATATGATATGATATGGTATTATTACTGTCTCCACCATTAGAACGATGGCTATGAATATAATAGCGACAGTCTAATTACATTCATAGTGCAGTCAGTGGATGCACTGATCTTTATCGTTTATAATGGTGGTGTATTTTGATGCCCGGCCCACTCGAGTTCGAGTTTGAGGAGAGTTTGAGCGCTCATATACGATGTTTCGACGCCGCTGAAGCACCATTTGCAAGCCTATATGGCGTAGTAACAATCATAGAAGTCTATCATCATCCATAGAATTACAACGAGCTTTGTTGCAACGAATATATACAACACAATTGTCATCTTCCAAAATTTGCTCACATCATGTGCACACTTTGTCTTCATGTAACAACGATAAGTACAATGCTGCTCAACACCGACAGCACGTATCACTGTCGTATATCAATAGACAATAAATCAACCATACTTCCTCCTCTTTGTCAAAGAACCAATAGAGTCCAAACGCATATGAAGATCTTTTATCTCTTCTTCCTTAGCCTTCAAAACATCTTCCGACTTCTTCTTGGCATCTTGCATCTCTGCCTCCTTAGTGGCAATCTCTTTCTCTAACTCCGTGTTCCTCTGCTGTAGCTCTTTATTCTTCGTTTTCAAGGCATCACTCATACCATCTTTGAGTTGAATCAACGATACAACAGATGGATGTGTAAAGGGAGAAGCCGGTACAAACTTCAGAGGCATAGCACGGGCAAACTGGTAGATTGCCGAGAGCTTCCTAGCATTGATACATTTGACTACCTCTTCGTTTTGGTTAAATTCTTTAATTCGACCAAACCAATCGACGACAGAAGGTAATGCCTTTGGTTTCCTTTCATCGTCTTCCGTATCCAATTCAAGTAATGGATCCATATCAACCGCCAAATTTAGTTTGAGTTGGGTTGATAGCATCGCAGGCATGTTTTCAATGTCATTGCCATTCCCAAAATCTAACAATGTATGGTTGGAGCAATTCGAAAGGATGGTAGAGAAAGCATTCCAACCTGCTTTTGTGATACCGGAATTCCCAGATAAGTCCATATACTTCAATTTGTTGTTACCAACCAAGGCCTGTGCAAGCAATGATACAAATTCATCAGTCATATCAGTAACGTAAAGGTCAACAGTATTGATATTGGAGTTGGTATCTTGAAGCAGAGTTGCAATTGATTCGCACCCAGACCTTTTGAGTTTATTGCCGGACAAATCAAGCTGTTCCAATTTGGTGTTGCCTATCAAGCTGGTTACGATCTTTAGTATACATTCATTGTCAAGGCTACACCCGCCAAGGTGGAGTGCGGTTAGATTGCAAGTCGGATCTTTCAATAAAGTCCCCAATGCATCACAACCAGAGCTTCCCACATCACTGCCAGATAAACTAAGGCGCTTTAATTTGGTATTGGCTCTCAAACTACTAGCGATTATTTGTATACATTCATTGTTGAATCCAATCCTGTCAAGGTCAAGACTGATGAGATTACAGCTAGGGTCTTGTAATAGGCTTACGATAGATTCGGCGCTGCCAATTCCAATATCACTGTCACTAGAACGACGTCTCCATAGATAAAGTTTTTCAAGGCGAGATAGACCTCTGATCCCCAAAACAATATCTTTTAGACTGGCATCGTCTATACTACAAGCGCTAAAGCTCAGATTGTTCAGATTTTGACATTTCTTTATAGCCGGTATAAGAGATCCTGCTACACCACCACCTCTGACGTCACCTCTATGTATTGTGATTTCTGTAAGGTTACCATTGTTGGCCACATACTTGCTCAAAATGTTATTATCAATTCCACCCTTCAGACAAACTTGTGTGATAGTAGCATTTCGTTTTAATACCTTAAAGAACGTTTTATTGAATTGACGCTCTGAAGATTTGTAGAATGATATCTTCTTTAGATTTGTGTTATTTGTAATGGCATTTCCAAGTCTTGACAAATCTGCTCCATCGTGTAACCAAAAACATCCTCTAATACGACCAGTGGTATGATTCCGGTTTCTAATAGTTAGACTCTTCAACTTGGGGTCATTCTGCTCTGCACGAAGTAATGTTTTGTTTGATTCCTCGACTATGTCCATCTTCTTATTGTTTGTTGTTATGTTAGTGCCGAATAGTACGTGTATACCTTATTGCTCTAATTTTCTCCTTCACTTGATCTTAATGTAAATGTATAATATCGATTACCGAGCAGTTAATGCGAGTACACCAATCGAAGAAGCGGTAAAATTGATGCAAATCGTGTATCGTATATAGCCAAATGTGTAATTGTTTGATACTAATCACTATCAATTCTTCCCATTTGCTATTTGCTATCTACTTGCAACTTTGGTTTATGTGCACTTATACTCAAATTCGATACAGAACCTATAAAATAATAGTTGAAAACCTGTATTGTATCTTACCTAATTTGCTCATAGTACAATACCTCTTTGACATGGTGATTTCTCTACTGGCCTGCTGTCTAATCCTCTTGGCAATTAGTACCGTGTATAGCACTGAGCTATTACCTGGTCGTATTAATGAGTTTAAGGTGCGTACGGCGTTGTTCTGGTGTTTGAATATCAGTATTGTGCACATGATATGAGTTTGAAATTTTTATGTGAACAAATTCTTATGTCGCTTATTGTATTATTGTAGATATTAGAAGGACATACTACACCGGATGATTACCATTCTCCTCTACCACATACGTAAGTGTACATTACGTGTTGTATGTCTGATTACTCTACGATTTGCAATGCATATACTAACTCAATTGAACTTCTTGCTTTTCTATCAAACGTGCATCACTGCAGATACATCAAGGAAGGTGATCTACCAACATCTTGGGATTGGCGTAACATCTCTGGTAAATCATTCTTAACTCATTCATTAAACCAGCATATCCCTCAATATTGTGGTTCATGGTACGTAGTATAGTTGAGAGTGCATAAAGTTCTTTGCAATGAAATATTTATGCTCACATCTTATGCATTATATAGCTGGGCTCATGGTGCTATGTCGGCATTAGCGGATCGTATCAAAATAGCCCGAGGGGGTACCGGAGACGACATCAATCTATCGATTCAATACATTCTAAATTGCGGAGCTGCTATGGCTGGTAGTTGTTGGGGTGGAAGTCATTCTGGTGCATATGAATTTAGTAAACAAAACGGACCAATACCCTATGATTCTTGTCAACCATACTTGGCCTGCAGTGCTGATTCCGAAGAGGGGTTCTGTAAACACATCGACAGTACATGCTCAAAACAAAACATTTGTAGGACGTGTTCGACATTCGAATCAAAGGGTGGTACCTGTTCAGAGATTGACTTCTTCCCAAATGCAACCGTAGCAGAGCACGGCACATACAACTTGCTATCACTAGACCGAGTGCATAAGATAAAGGCAGAGATTTATGCCCGTGGACCCGTTGCAACTGGAATTAATGCCATGCCCATATTGAAGTACAAGGGGGGTGTTATTAAGGAGCTCAATATATTGGACATGCTCGTAGATCATATTGTGAGCATCGTTGGGTGGAATGTTGATGAGGAAGGCGATGAGTATTGGATCATTAGAAACAGGTAAGTAGAGGTCCTTTGTATTGTTTCTTGTTTCATCAGAGGCAAGAACTTACATCTATTACTCTTCTTTGATATTTAGTTGGGGTCAGGTAAGCAGAAGTTAATTGTGCACAATGGTCACAACCCACCCTCAGATCTGGGCATTCTGTGTTCTTATTGTGAAACCGATAATGAATGTACATACTCACTTGGTTGCGGATTGAGTTGACTTGTGCCTATGATATTCGATATGGTTTTGCAATTCCACTAACAAATACTAACGCACCCTACCTCCCTCTCTTCTTGGATATGATTGTGACCAATGTGTGGAATTAACTTCTGATTCCCTCAGTACTGGGGAGAGAGTAAGTTGTGTTTGTTGTTTCTGTTTCCTCAATCATATGTGTATGAACTTACATACACATTGATCTTCTCTCATAGTGGGATTTCTTCGAGTTAAGACAGGATTGAACCTCTTAGGCACTGAAACCACTGTAGCCTGGGCAACTCCGGGTCAGTACACAACAGAAAACAACTTCCCATGCGGTGAGGGAGGTGGCGGTTGTGGAGGAGAAGATAGTACCAATGGACCGCATCTTACTAGATACTATTTAGACCCTTCTAATGATGTAGAGGCTGTACAGAGGAGGTTGAAGGAGGGCGGACATTGGAGTGTTTGAGTAGGTAGTGTCTGATATGTTGAGGAAATGTTGTTTGAAAAGAGCCAGAATGGGGTCGACTTTCCTCATCGGACCCATACAAATTGTTGTATAATAGAATAAATAGATAGGAGAATCTACTGCTTGTGCCGAATTGCATACACATAAACAACTGATTCTAATACCCTTATATGATTCATACTTTGAGGTCGATACATAGAGTCAAGATAGAACCTACCTCTATTTTGCCAATGCCAAATCTTATTCTAATCTTATTATCATCTACTGTAGAGGCCTCCTACATACAAAGTCTCTACATCCTTTTACTGCCGCTAATGCAAGTCTCGAATATGTGTTGAGGGATATGTGATGATGGCTTGTCTGGGTTTGTAGCGCTTACTCAGAGGACTTATGAAGATATATTTTTGTTAGTGCACATGATATGTCATTTTTGTATTGTAATGATTGTCGCTTCTACTTTATCTAACTCAATATCATATAAAATATAGACCACAAATACTAACAAAGGTGCTAACATCTCCACATACCACTGATACACAACACTATCTCATATATTAGTGGTTATATATCATCATCGGTCATTGGTCATCGACCTTTAAAGATATTATGATATCTATTTATTGCAATTCAAACAAACTCGTCAATCGAATGGGTGCAAATGTTTTACGGTCCGCTGCACTTATGTCACGACGAAATAACAGTATATCAAAATTAATGAAGAATCATCATTATAATAACAACGTGCAAAGTATACGGTCTTTCAGTTATAAGTTCGATCCACCAAAGTCATCTAATAATAAAGTTACTCTTTTAGGGGTGGGGCTAGCCGGGATTACAGCAGGGATTCTAATTGGTGGCTTTGGTATACATGCAGATGTTTCACCTGATAGTTTGGGAATTAGCGTTGGACCACCCAAGCCATCGAATCAATTGTATTCAATGCACCTTGCAGCTACAACACGAATATTAAATGAGATGATAGTCGCTGGTGTCTTCCTAGCTCTTGCTGCACAGAATTCCCAAGCTCCAGAGATTGCTGCAGAAAGATATCTCACTGCTGCTGCAAACTACTATAATATACAATGTTTGACTAATCCAAACTACCCGAAGAATCAACTCAATGAATCGAAGAGAGCATTGTCTCAGCTTAAAAGAATGGTACTTGTGAAGCGTGACAATGATAAGAAGGGTGAACTATATGAATTCTTGAAATACGATGATGATGGAACGAGTTGCGTCGTCAAAGGTCCAATACATCTTGGGTCGGACCCTAAGGAGGGTCGAGATGGTTACTTGTCGGAGGATTCATACGAAGGTGCTAAAGTCATTACGGTAAAGAGGAAGGACGTATACTTTATGGACAAAACACCCGTCGAATGCCAAGGATTAGTTGGAGAGGAAAGCCCTCTTAATGGAAAGATTGGAACAGTATCTGACACAAAAGATGACGACGTATTGGTCAGCTTTGAAGACCGAGCTCTTCGAGCAGAGAGTATTCCGAGGGGGAATTTACGTGTGGTAAGCAAACTCCCACTCATCAGAGAAGATATCTCCTGGTTTGTTCCCTCAAATACACCCGTTGTATGTCAAGGCTTAGTGTCTGATCACGAAAAGCACCTGAACAACAAGAGAGGAACAGTATTAGGTGTTGATGAAAATAATAATTCGGCGATAGTTGTATTTGAAGATCCCAATCTTCCTGACACAAAAGTTCATGTAAAGAACTTATTCTTATCGAAAGAATTGCCAACGAGGTTCATGCCCAGTATACCTAAGAGCAAAGATAAGCGAGGATAAGTGGCTGGCGACGGCATAGGGGGGAGGGATAAAGGAGAATAGCGCTCTATCGCTGATTAGTGCAGAGAATCTTTGGGGCAATAGGGAAATATAAAAACTTGACTTTATAACCATAGTTAACAATCTAGCAGACGAAGTTGTTGTAGATATAAAGAAGGAAATGATAGTAAGCTACTGATAATTCCAATACCGATGATCTTTTTTACTCTTTCATTATGATTTTGAGGTCGATACATAGAGTCAAGATAGAACCAACCTCTTATTTATTGCCATGTGCCAAGCCAAATATATACTTAGGCCTCCATCAACAAAGTCTCTTCATCCTTTTACTGCCGCTAATGTAAGTCTTTAATATATGTGTTGAGGGATATGTGTTGATGAATTGTCTGGGTTTGTAGCGCTTTAGAGGAAATATGGAGGTATATTTTTGTTGATGTGCACATGATATGTCATTTTTGTAATGATTGTCGCTTCTACTCTATCTCTAACGTGGACAATATCATATAAAATATAGACCACAAATACTAACAAAGGTGCTAATATCTCAGCATATCAAATTACTGATACACGACATCATCTCATAATAGCGGTTTATGTAATAAGATCATCGACTTATTAGGTGAAGATATGATATCTATTTATTGCAATTCAAACAAACTCGTCAATCGAGGTGCCAATGTTTTACGGTCCGCTGCACTTACGTCACGACGAAAAACAACACAATCACAATTAATGAAGAATCATCATTATAATAACAACAATATGCAAAGTAGTATAAGATCCTTCAGTTATAACTTTGATCCACCAAAGTCATCTAAAGTTTCCTTGGGGGTCGGGTTAGGCCTCGCAACGGGCATTCTAATTGGTGGATTTGGTATACATGTAGATGTTTCACCTGAGGAAAATGGTTTGGGAATTAGTGTTGGACCACCCGGGACGCGGGAATAGAAATGGTATCAGCAAGGGTATCAGAAAAGAGCAAATGGTCATAATCATTTAGCCGCCTTGGCATTTAGCACGGCAAGTGCCGTGCTGAATCAGAAAGCTCCCGAGATTGCAGCAGAGAGATATTTGGTTAGTCATATCAATTTAATCAATGTCGACTGTTTGGATAATCCTGACGATCCTGACTTCGTACATAAGAATGGACTTCTACAAACGTTGAAGAAAGTTATGGATCCAAGGAATGTGTATTGTAAAGGATGATCAACTGTTTTAATAAAGGGTGTGTATAATATTGAGTTTTAATCTAGGTTAGTGCTGTAGCAGTGGATTTCGCTCTTGCTCATCTATACGATACATAGCCTATATGTAAGAAGTGGGCATACCTAGACTTTTCTTACTAGTGGGCCTGTGATCGACTTTCATCCTCGGACCTCCACAAATTGTCGTAAAAGTAGAATAAACAAATACTTATCAATATCAGCTACCAGTACCGATGCATGCTTGAAACAAACTGATAAATCTAATACCGTAATTGAGATTGAACTTCTACTCTTGATTCTTGAAGACTTTGAGGTCGATACGTAAAGGCAGATAGAACCTACCCTAACCTACCTCTTGCAGTCAAATCCATAATTTGACCTCCGTCTCTCCATATTTATGCTAAAGGCTCTATACCTATCTTTCTACTGCCGTTGTAAGTCTTGAATATGTGTTGAGGGATATGTGTTGATGGCTTGTCTGGGTTTGTAGCGCTTTAGAGGAAATATTGAGATATATTTTTGTTGATGTGCGCACATATGATATGTCATTTTTATTTGCAATTGTCGATACTTGTCTACTCTATCTCTATCTGACATATCATATAAAATACAGAGCACAAATACTAAAGGTGCTAATATCTCAACATACCAAGTTACTGATACACGACATCATCTCATAATAGTGGGTTGTAAAATAAGGTGAAGATATGATATCTATTTATTGCAATTCAAACAAACTCGTCAATCGAATGATGGGTGCCAATGTTTTACGGTCCACTGCAATCATGTCACGACGACATAATGTACCAAAATTAGTTAATCATCATCATAATAACAATAATATGCAAAGTAGTATACGATCCTTTAGTTATAAGTTCGATCAACCTAAGTCAACTAAAGTTTCATTAGGGGTGGGGTTAGGCCTCGCAACGGGCATTCTAATTGGTGGATTTGGTATTCATGTAGATGTTTCACCTGAGGATAATAGTTTGGGAATTAGCGTTGGACCACCCGGGACGCTGGCGCAGAAATGGTATCAGCAAGGGTATCAGCAAGGGTATCAGAAAAGAGCAAATGGTCATAATCATTTAGCCGCCTTGGCATTTAGCACGGCAAGTGCCGTGCTGAATCAGAAAGCTCCCGAGATTGCAGCAGAGAGATATTTGGTTAGTCATATCAATTTAATCAATGTCGACTGTTTGGATAATCCTGACGATCCTGACTTCGTACATAAGAATGGACTTCTACAAACGTTGAAGAAAGGTTTCTTACCTCAACTCAAACGATTGGTACATGTGAAGGGTGATGATGAGTTTCAAGTATATGAACTTTTGGAAGACGATGGGATGGATAGTTGTCTTGTAAAAGGTCCATTACAACTTGGCAAGGATCGCGATGGTTCGACATACTTGTCTGAGGATTCGTTACACGAAGGTGCTGAAATCATTACTGTTAAGAGAAATGACCTACACTATCGTCAAAACGCCCCCGTCGAATGTCATGGATTAGTTGGTGACAAAAGTCCTCTGAATGGAAAGCTTGGAACACTAATTGGAGCTGATTCTGAGGAAGGTCATAACATTTTGATTAGTTTTGAAGATGTTTCTGTTGGAAGAACATGGGTGCCAAGACAAAACGTACGAGGAGTCGTCAACTTGCCTCTTTTTAGAGATTTTGATCCCTTTCCAATGGTTCCCCCGTGTACCCCTGTAGTTTGTCAAGGCTTAGTGTCTGATCACGAAAAGCACCTGAATGACAAGATAGGAACAGGAAAGTCCGCGTTTGTATTCTTTTATCATGTGAATTCATGAGTTCAATATGAAGTCTTGGTGCAATGATCACTTCATTTGCACTAATTTGCTCATATTTGATATTGCCTTTGTAAGCCATTTGTACTAACAAAAGTTACTTTCATCTCTCTCCATCTACTCAAACTGTGAAACGCACATCTCTTCCAGTATTGGGCGACGTCGATGCAAATTATAACACAACGGTTGTATTTGAAGACCCAATCATACCAGATACAAAAGTGCATGTAAAGAACTTATTCTTATCGAAAGAATTGCCAATGAGGTTTATGCCCAGTACACGTAAGGACAAAGATAAGTAAGGGACAAGCGGCTGACGAGGGAAAAGAGAGATTATAGCTCATTAGCGTATAGAATCTTTGGGGAAAGGGAAATATATAAACTTGATTTTATATGCCATAGTGATAATCATAAAAGACGAAGTTGCTGTAGATATAAGGAGGGATGCTTCTCCTATCATGTCATTTAAGATATGTGTCGGTATCTTGATGGGCAATTTTTTGACATCAAAGATCTTTTCTACCAATATATTATTACTCACACAATAAATGACAATAATGATGATCAGAATTCTAATACTATGCCTCGTCATATCACCATCGGCTGCTGCCGCTGCGGCATTTAAAGTCGGTGCTAGTGGTGATATGGCCCCAATCCCATTGGTATGCATATCTTGTGACCTTTTTTGCAAATGAAAAATACTCACTGTGCACATCTTGTGTTCTCATTCCATTACGCCTCCAGGATGATATAGAGGGTCCAAAGGCGGCACGTTTGATGAAGAATAAAGAAGATATAGATGTACAATCGACCTATCATGAAGATGAAATCAAAGGCACGGTAAGTTTTGTGTATCTGATTGAGCATATCTTTGCTTTGGCATTGCAATCATATCTTTGCTACTGCAATTCCAACTTACACAATCATATGCCTCAATCCTTATGTACAGGGTGAATACACATATGACAACGCTGCCCGTCTAGTCAAGAATCGTGGACCAATCACGGCCAAAGTTACAGCATCTGGATCTCATAATCGATACTGTACAAAGAGTAAAGCAGGAGAAGACGATTGCTCAGTTGATGTATCATTAGTAGCTTGGAAATTCGCTGGTGACAAGGGAACTGTTCATGGTATGATTGAAGAGCAGTATAAAGATGGCAGTGGAGGATTAAAAGTTGATGTAGATTGTATGGTACGGAATGATAAAGAGGCGATTGTGGGAGGCAAAGTGAAGGAGGCAAGTGATGCTCATCCAGTTGGCAAGGCAAAGGCTCGACGTGCTTACATCAAGGTGGTCGATGGCACAGATGGCGGAGAAGATTATGTATCCAATGTTTATTTTGATGATGGGATCAATTCACATTGTACTACGGATGGGTTGAATGACAAGTTAGTTATTACTAAGATGAATGTCATCGAGCCTCTTGTCGTGAGTGTTTGCTCCAAACGAAATGGGGATTGGCAGAAATGCTTGGAGAAGGCAAAGACAGAGCAAGCTATTGCAATTGAATAAGTAGATGATCTTAAATTAGAAGTGAAGATGATGTTTGGGTATGGAGTAGTAGCTATTATAAAGGGGTGGTTGGGTGGTTGAGAATGAATCGAATGAACTCTACTCTTCCTCCACAAAGTCGTTACACTCTGCAAAGTTCAGTGTTACATTGTACTGTTTGGCAAACTGTAATAACCAACCAGGAGCACTACCATGCCGACGGTAATCGTCGAACAGTTCATCACCCGCCTTGATATCTCTAATTGCAACGAGATTGATTCCATCATCAGTGCCTCCATTGGCAGATGCTCGATACACTGTATTTGGATTTGTATTGTGGTTCAATCCGTTGCCAGGACACCACATGCCAAAGAATCTTTCCTTCTCTTGATTATCCGGCGTGTCAATATCATATCCACGGTCATCAGTGTTTGATGCACTAAATCCCCACATGTAGTCTTTGACATAGTTTAACTTGGAGTTATATACCTCCTTATCTTCTGCTTCTCCGCCACAAAACGACTCAATATCTTCAATGCTTTTGAATCCAACTAGATTGACGCCGTTCTTTCCTACTCTTAGAATTGTACCATTTGGAATATCTTGACAAGCAAACAGGCCGGCACCGAAGGGTCCTAACTTCCATTCTACATCGACCTTCCAACCCTTCTCTTTATTGGTCCATTTAGCCTGCATACCCACACGATCATTCCAGTCTACTTGATCATTCAAGCTTGGATCTATTGTCTTAACAAGCTCTACTTCAGAGTTGTTGTCATCGACGGGTTTGTCAGACCGAACTGCCCATCTCAATTTGCAACACGAAGAGCGGGGGTTATCTCTCCTCTCTTTACTTGTTGGACGGACTACATCTCTACTCCATGAACTGTATATGCCACTCTTAAAACCAGTTTTAAATGACTTCTTCACCCTCCGATCTTCTCCACTATGAAAGGTTAGAAACACAACTCTTCCACCTGGTGATAATGCCTTTGGTACATCCTCTAGTAGCTTATCCAAAACTTCAAACTCCCCGTTCACCTCAATTCGAATTGCCTGCATAACTCTGGCGATAGTTGAGTCCGTCTGACTCTTCATCTTCTTCATTTGATTTTTCCCCAATCCTTGTTTTTCATTCCAATTGTTCTGTTTCATTATCAATGGTCGCATTATATCTCGAACTCGATCAGCTAATTCTAAAGTTGTTGATGGTATCGTATTGCCCTTACCGATGAGACCAACAGCAATCTCGGCAGCAAATTCTTCATCACTATTCTCTTTTAGCATTGACTTTAACTTTCGTACTCTTAACCGTTTCAGGAGATCATATGCAGTCTCAGTATTTTCGACTGGGTCCATACGCATGTCCAAAGGGCCCTCTCTCTTATAAGTAAAACCTCGATCGTTATTATCGATTTGCATACTACTCAGGCCTAAGTCTGCTAGTAGACTTGTAACTTGTCCTGTCTGCTGTGTAGATGATAGATATGGTCCTAGATTTGCAAAGTTTTGATTAACTGCCGTGAATAGATTGCTGTGCAGATCCTCATCTTTTGTTCTTGATTCATCAGTACTTGTCTGATTCAATACATTCGTCCGTAATCGTTCTTCTGTCTTTTTAATCTCTACTGAATCTTGATCAAATGAGATTAGCCTTGATCCATTAGCTGCGGCATCATTCTTCATTAGATGTTTGAGGATGTATGATGAATGACCACCGTAACCAAGTGTACAATCGACTACTAACAAAGGTTGTGGCTGTTGTCGTTGTCCATTCACATCATCATTAGTATCTTCTAAACCCATGTAATGCAAACACTCTTTTACCATGATGGGCACATGAGTACCAGCTGGTGTAATCCCCTTGGCCAAGACCTTATTAATAGTCTCTTCATCACCACGTTGTTCCTTGTATCTGTCTTTAAAGTTGCGTGGATATCGACCTGAATATCTCTCACGGCGTTTGTATGGCTTGGATGATGTTGATGATATGTCAGCTGATGATGACGGTTCTTTGTCAACAGACTTGCCAGATGACATTGTTATTAGGTTGATACATTTAACCTGCTGAGTGACTAATCGAGCACCTCTTGGAGAGAAGGACGACACCGGCATCAACAAACAGCATACAACAATCATCAAGATGAGCATGACATTTGCCTGGGATAATGCGGATAATGATGATGATCGTGATCTCTTCTTTCTTGGATCATGTCTAAAGCATAATGTTCCTCCCACTAGAGCATAGTTTGAATGTCTTCCACTATGGGAACAACACCTTGAACTTGTGAGGCCTCTGGGTCTCTTTTTCCTTCGGCTCTTTTTCCTCCGGGGTTTTTGTTCATGTTCACGCAGCTCCATCGTCGCATGTTTCAAACAGACATACTCACTAATTGCATTGTTGTTACATCCATCGTAACTGCAAATCATATGACCAGAAGGTTTCCTATAACTATGCTTACTGCAAACTACTCCTTCCCTTCCAATTGCAACATATTCTGTCTGTGCAAAATTTGTGCATATTCCGTATGTGCACCTTGGCATATTATTATCGTTGGAACTCTTTTCACTGCGCTGTTGTATATTGATGTCTTTATCTGATTGTGGCGTAGTGCTTTCACTTACCACGCTTTCATCGTCATCCGTATCTTCTCCCTTAACTTCTTCGGCCTTGATACAAACTGAGTTTGTATTTGAAAATTGTGTAGGAGATGTATCTTCATCATCTGTATCTTCTCCCTTGACTTCAATCTTGACATTATCATAACTGAACTTCTTCTGTTTAATATATAGATCGGTATATTCAATCTGATCACATACCATCTTTCTATTGGTATGAGAAGTTGATGTTTGTTTAGTAGCCATCACTTTTTCTTCCTTCTTCTTTGTATACTTTGTTGATATCTTTACATTGTGACCTCTACTCAGATTTCCATCTGTATCTTCATCCTTAACTGAAGAATAAGAATAAGGTTGATGTTCCTCTTCTTTTACTCTAGCCGTTACCAAAGACATGTTACTACAGTATACCATCAACCAAAATTTGTTACAAAAGTTAGGTGTGGTTATCTAGCTCTATGTTGAATAACAATTATCGAAATCGCTGTCGGGGTACTACCGAACGATATACCGTTAAAAAATGATCTTGTGACTGTATCAGGGGTATACGAAGTGGTCCTTATCGTCAGTATTTGAGTGTTGCCAGTGTATATGCATTGCAACCTACTTCTACTCTACTTTTATGAACGGTATCCTATAGGTCCGTGACACCAATTGAAGAGCTTGCAATGATTTAATGAATTGGCATACGAAATATTATATAATAGTAACGACGATTGACCAATATCTTGATGATACATCGGCCTTGATATGATTTAAATAGACATGAGAATGCACATAGCAACCAAGGATACCAATATTGATGACAAAAAATTAGCATAGCATGGATGAACAGCGTTGAAAGATCGATTGGTAGCAATATAGCTGTTCATATATTGAAAGTATTGTTCTTAGATCAGTTTTTAAAGCTATTTCGATTGATAGTGGTTTCGGGGCGAACAGTCTTCGTTGGTCGGCTGTCCGGAGGGTTAAAGTTCATACTCAACAAAACAAAGAAAATATCAATCATCAATCATCTTTTTTACCTCTTTATACCGCGGCAGAAATGGATCGTCACTACATGCTCATGATCCTATTTCTTGTTGCTACAAATAGAAGTAATTGCTTTGTCGTTCTCGGCGGCGGCGGTGGTAGTTGTCAGGATAACTTTCTATCCAGATTACACACAAAAATAAGAAAAGCATCAAGCAAATTGTGTATGGTAGAAGAAGACAACGATAATATCAAAGTACTTACCAACATCACATCTACATCATCATTTGATAATCTTGGTAGACGTGAACGTAAACGAGCCATAGCACGACAACAACGTATCAATGCATGGTTAGCAAAGTACGGTTCATCACATGCATTACAACAAACATTCGGCAAATACGCCACAAACCAAAAACTAAGCCCAACACAAACACGTGCATTATATCATACATTATTACCACGATCATTATTGGCATTAAGTGAGTTGGATATATTAGACCCGTCGGACTTGGCACCATTGGCATATCAGGCACGGATTGCTGCCAAGGAGTATGCAAGGAGTAGATGTAATACATCTACTGGTCAAGCTTTATTAACAATGCTTAATCCAGAGCTTAGGAAGAAGTATAATCAACCATCAATGACATGGTAAGTCCGTATTTGTATGTACATCTGTGTCTACTTCTTTGTCTGAACAATATGCTCATATCTTGTGTATATCATGTATTCTAATACACCTCACAGGGATGACATATACACAAAGTATGAAACACAAATCATGGAAGAAGAACAAGCTAAAGCAGATGCCGAAGGTAGAACAACTGACGACGAAGATATATTGATGCAAATATACATGCGGATAATAGAAAAGAGTTGTGCAACGAATGCCGCATTTGATGGACTATTTCTCAAGGATGATAATAACAATGAAGAGGGAGATGATGAGCTTATTGCAATATCAAACCAATTAGAAGTAGATATACAATCGATATTACTTGATAAGAAGGAGAATAAACAACTCGTTAAATCGATAAAGAAGGATGAGAAGGAAAAGAAGAAGGTAGAAAAGGAACGTATAAAATCAATAAAGAAGTTTGATAAGTTGAAGAGAAAATTGGAGAAGCGTCGGAGGAAGCAACATGAGCATGATGTTGACGAGGATGATTTGATATGATGGGTGATACTAATAGTAGTATATACTAACCTCTAAACAGTTATACTACTTCTAAAATCTAGCTTAATTCATGCAACAAGGCTTGACAAGTCTACACTTGATCACTTCTCTTTATTCAGAGGTTGATCTGCTCAATGAAGACAAACACTCGAGCACCGACAGAACAAACATCTTTATCACAGAGAGGATGTGGGCCTGTACTTGCAGTAATCCGTTGTCCATTCAAGGTAACAATGTCATCATCATTACATGCCATTAATTGAAAGATACCATGCTTCGATGGTAAGTACTCAATCTTGGCAGCCATTTCACTACATGAACCCTCTGGACCGCCAATATCGCAGTCTACACCATCAATTGACATACCCAACGTTGATGTTGAACTAACGCCAGGTGCCGAGGTGTTACTCAGAGCATCAGAAGGTGGTAAGTACTTATTCTTCTGACCTCCCGTGGCACGTCCCAAAGTGAAGGATGATGATAACATACAAGCGCAAAACGATTTATTTGGTCCGTCCTTGCCATATTCGGTTGTCAGTTTGATTGTGAGGCCGACTTCACTTTGAGTTAGTGATAGTGATTCTTGACAAGTTTTGATAAACTTTTGTACCTCCCAACCAAAATCGATGGAGTTGAGACCAATCAACAGTGCCTTGAGGGGTGGACGTAGTGACGTAGATTCACCCGTTGGAAGGAACGTTTTTGGAATAGAATGATGCTTGACCGATGTATAATTCGAGACATTGCTTAGTAGCTCCTTCTCATCCATTTTGGCAATATCTTTTCTGGTTGCCAATATCAACGCTTTGGATGTACCCTTTGTGCCACTACTTAACATCATTGCACATTCTGTCTTTAGCTTGCTCCATTCCTTTTGTGTGGCAGGTCTCTTCTTACGAGTATGAATCGGTATGTAATCGCCGCCGGAAGCAGTAGCTCGAAGTGAACTTCCCTTGCCAAAAGGAGATGCTTTTACTCCTTCTTTTGTCTTACTTGCGGGGGTAAATGCACTGCTAGCACTTGGACTCTTATCAATAGCAACCTTCATCTTCTTCTTGGTAGGCGATGGAGATGACTCACTCCCTGATTGACCCTGCTGAGCAAATTCCTCAGCAGCTTTGTCGCCTTCCAAGGCAGCCTTCTTGGTGGCCTCCTCTCCATATAAGATCAAATGAGCCCATGCATAGACTGCGGCGGCATCCCATTCCGAATCAAACGTCCCTAAATAGTGATTCTGGCCATTGAACGAGATCTGAGACTGCCATCTATCACTCCCTTTCCTTTGCTGACGACAGACACCTCGATAAGCATAAACATAGCGCTTGGAATCCCCGCCAGTTCGGGGTGTAAAGGTAGGATCTCGTAACAGAGGCTTGACATGTGGTGGTAGATTCTTAATGTCAATAATTGATAAGTCGGGAATGATGAGGTCAGGATCATACCCTCCGTTCTCTTTTGAAGCCTTACCATAGACATTGGCATCATACTTGTTGTGTATGTTTCTCGACCCATCTAGATTATAATTTAAATCGCTCTCGTTAACGAGACCGGCATCAACATTACCTCTTCCTCCTCCGGTTAGTACCTGGTCATACTTCTTGGCTGCCTCCTCGGCAGTGCTAAACAGGAGGATCTCCTTAGTGGCCGAGGCTGACGATACATCCAACACAGGCTTGCCAGCCACCTTGACAAAGAACTTCTTGAATGGTGGCTTAATACCATGTTTTAGTTTCCACACACCGTTATAATTAGCAACAAGATTTGCTTCTTCCGACTCATCACCCCCGGTAGATCTCATCTTCTTCTTTCCTGATCCCGTGCTGTCGTCTTGTTCATCAACTTGAACACTCTGTTCTGTTGGAGAGGCAATACTCACTCTTCGTGGTGCCCTGTTGCAAGTTTTCTCGTGTGTTAGCCTTGCTTGACAAGTGCCGCAATCGAGTCCACAACTACGGCATAACCACTTGCCGGGGGACGAATGGAACGATGCGAGATGGAGCTTTAATCCCTGTTCACTACTGAAACATCTTCCACAACGGATAGCAGGTCGGAAGGCAGACATGCCTACAATAGAACCAGAAGCTCCTGCCGGTGTCATACTTGATGTTGTGACAATCTCCTCACAGACGAAGCCTTTTGCATTAGATGCTTTAACAGCATGTAGGATGGGATCTAATGACATTATACTAATCTCCTTCCGGATGGATGAGAATGGTCGGAACCACGCCACAGCAAACTTTCTTGATTGACTAATCTTTTGAGAATTGATCAACTCATCAAGTCCTTCGTCTTCTTCCACAATGTTTGTCAACGTACTTAGAGGCAATTCAGCATTCAAACCCATTAATGATAGAGCAGTCAAGTCGCTTGGAGTACACGGAGTAGGATACTTCCCGTCAGAATAGATGACAATCATTCGACTTAGCATTGACCTAAAGTATGTCATAGACTTCTTGCAACTAAAGATACGACTCTTTTCCCATTCCGATTCGATTGCTTCGGCAAACTGAGGTGCAAGGAAGGTCAATAATCCCATAACTGGTGCCTTGTACGTCTGACCTCGATACTGAGCGTGAATGTTGGATGCAATGAGGATACGATGCCTTGCCGTGAGGCCGATTGGAGGCTTATTATTACCTCCTCCGTCTCCAACTCGTTCAATGGCGGTTGATCCAGTAACATTACGCTGACTTTTCTTCTCATCTCCTACAGCTACATCCTTACTAAAGTCCCACGGAGTTGAACAACTCTGACTTGCTGCTAGATCAGAGTTGTTCCACAATCCATTACTCCACACCTTGCCAAGTTTACCGGCCGGGTCAGAATGTGAACAACCCAACCAACCCATGCCTTCATCTAATACCACAGCTTGAAAGGGTATCTGACAAAAGTGGGCGTAATCTTCCATCAATACCGAATATGTGGTCAATATCACATGAAATGGAGAGTCGGGTAGACCTCCAAGAGAGGCAAAATGAGAGTCAGACGATGACATTAAGCTCCCAAAGTGCTTGCGTAACTGACGTCGTTGGGCTTTAGATCCTTGGTACGAAAGGGCACGTAGCATTACATCTTTGCCGGCAGAGGAGGAACCGCCAGCCTTCTTGAAAACGCTACCGATTGTACCATCCTCAAGCCGACCAAAGGCTGATGCAAACTGGTCAAAGTCTTCTCCACTCGATGTTACAATCAAGTGAGGTCCATAATTTGAAGATGTCGATGAAGAGGAAGAACATGAGGGTGAGTTTGCCATGTTCTGCAACAAGTTAGCAATCCTCAATGTTCGATTAGTCCACTGCATATCATGAAGAACAGCATGTCCTGCTCCCTTACTCATTATATCCAATAAACGGGGTAGGCATGTGTCTGTCCACTCAGGATCATTCTCCAACTTCCTTACAGGAGATGCGGTACCGGCAGTATTGGAAGGAATACCAACACCGCTACCCAGACTATCCTCAAAACCCGTAGAGGAGGAGCCAGAAGACGTCATAAATGGATTGGGAATAACCAACGGAAGGCCTTGTGCCGATGAAATCTCTCCACTGCCACCACCATGAAGTTTGGAAAGTGCACAATCCATACGAAACATCCTCCGTTGATCACTCTTCCGCACAACACCCCTTGTAGAATCTAATACACGATTACTTAATTGCTTAGCGGCGTGAATTACAATATCCATAGTTTTATTGGTATCTGATATTTTAGGTTGTGCAAACTTTTTTGGTAATGATGTATCATTGAGATTGGCATCTGATACAATCTTGGCAATTTCAATATGGACTGGTGTTACCATTACATCTTTATTGATATCAACTCGAGTAGCAACAGCACTGCCACTATTTGCAGTATCACTATTGTTATAATTTGGATGTAATTCTTGAAAGACAGAAGCAGCAGCGGCACTTAGGACAGTACGTGAAATGTTTGGATTATTCGATATTAGTTTTTCATTCTCTTCGACTTGTTTTGCCAAGGGTGATCGTTTTAATTTACGTGGTTTGGTAGTGGTAGAGGATTTGGAGGATGCATTGGGTGATTTAGTACGCTTCTTGGTTGCGGGTGTGGTAGTGGTGGATGCCTTCTTTGGTGTTGGTTTTAAAGCTGTGGTTGTTGCTGACGCAACAGTATCCTTCTTTTGTTTCTTAGAACTAGACAACACCATATCATCACCATCACCAGATGCAGTTCGTTTCTTGGCCGCAGCAGCGGAGTTTGCCTTTATCAATTCAGTAGCCTTGGCCTTGAACATTTCCCCATCAGCCTGTTTCTTTTTCTTGTCACCACTTCCACCAACACCTTGAACAGGAGATGATCGTGGTGTACCCTTCGGTGTACCCCTAGGCGTATTAGATGACTTACCAGCAGTACCACCAGCACATGGTAAATGAAAGTGTGGTATAGTTGCATCCTTCTTTAAGAAATTGGGAATCTTAACTTTGGATGAAGATATTGTATTTAGTATTGATATACGATTAGTGCGTATTGCTTCCATTGCTAGGGTTAAGGGTGGATCATATGTTGTTAGTTTGTCAGAAGATGTTGATAAAGAAGTTGCTGAAGATGTTGCTTGATGTTCACTAATAGACTGAGTGGGCTGCTCATTAGGTGTGTTACTCTTCTTCTTAACACCGCCCTCTCCCTCAGCTAACAACAAACGTTCTTCACCCCGAACAATTGAATAAGACGCAGCATCAAATGCCTTCTTAACATATTGTACATCAATCTTTGGTAACTCCTCTTCATTCAAACTAATATCATTCGAATGAGTTGGTAACAACGGACCAAGGATTTGGGTATGTATATCAATTAATGAATTGGCAAAGTCATTATTAGTGTCAGAGGTGGAGTTATTATTGAGTTGTGTTGATTCTATAGCAGTTAAGCCAGATGATGATTGAATAGTTGATGATTCATGTCCGAGGAGTGATGTTAGTGTATCTCTTGCACGCCATGATGCTGCTGCTGACTCTGTGGTATTGGTGTTGTTGGTGTTGGAAGTAGATGTGTTATTTTGTGATGGCCAATCGGTCTCATCTGATATTAGACCCTGTCGCCATTGGAAGTAATTACTGTTAGTATCGGTTTGCTTAGTGTTGTTATTAGGGGATGACATACTGAAGTAGCTATACGATATCTCTGGAGAGAGAATTGGTGGCTTGATGTTTTTTTTGTGCTTGTAACTTTAACCCTCTCCGGTTGCCGTCAATGAATATTGTCCACCCCGAAACTACAATCACTCGAAAGAGCGTTAAAAATTAGTCTAGAACAATGCTTTAATAGTATGTCAGCTGTTGAATTGCAATACCAATTGATCTTTCAATTGCCATTTCTCAATTTCTCGTCAAATTTTTTTTGATGATTGATGAGATTGAAATCGGTATCCTTTGAGATATTGAGAGTTTATATTGCATTGCAGCTATCTGTTTCAGTAAATACTTAAGCATACGATATACCAGACAAGGGTATTTATTGAATTGGTTTGTAATGAACTATTCACAAACTTAGCTCTATCAATTGATAAGGTCCCGTGACGGAGAGTGCAGCGCTGTCGGCGCTGGATCGCGATCGCGAGGTGATTGTTGATTGTACCTATTGTGAGCCGAGATAAGATCTTCTGTTTGAGCTGTATTCTATTAAGTAGTCGGGTATTTCAATAGTCAATTAGGAGTGTTGTACGGTTACTCATTATTAACACATAACGAATTATACTCTCATAATAATTGCAATTTGCAAAGATGATGCACCTTGATAAGAAACAGAAAGTCAAAGACAATAGTGCTACATATAATGAAGAAGAGGTACTATTCAATACCGATACATTATCGAAGATTATATCATATTTACCCTCGGTAGATTTACTAAACTTGGCACTTACCAGTAAACGGTTTGGTATATCGAATATTGATGATGGATTATCTTTAATCGAAAAGAGTGCAAATATCGCAGTACAGGATATTGCAACTAAGGAACAACTAGCAGCACTACCACATTACGAGGGAGAGAATTCATTGGCAGATTATCATTATCTTCAATTGATAAGGGAGCCTCTTACATTTGATCAGCTTATTGGAGCCGCGTATGTAAATAGTGGGGACAAAACATGTGTTATGCAAAGTAACTTGAATGACTGGGGTACTGCATTCAGCAACAATATACTAAGGGCAGGAAAACATTATGCAATATTTGAAGCACGTAGCTCATTGTCTATGTTTTCCGTATTCCCAGGGGTAATGAGGCCAGGTCAAGCAGATCAAGAGGCACGTTCAAATCCCCTTTGTGAGGAGTTCTTCGAACATTTCTCTCGAAGATCGGGTAATGAGGAATACAATAATAATAACAAGGTTCATTGTTGCATGTACACTGCATATAATGGAGAGAGGTGCATTAGTGATTGGACAAGGAGAGGTATTCCTATGAGTGACACCTGGGATGGCTCGGAGAGTACGGCTTCTGGTGATGAAATAGGATTATTACTTGATTTGGATGAGGGTACGTTATCTGTGTATAAGAATGGGCGAAAGCTTGGTGTTATGCAGAGTGGATTAGCAGGTCCATACTGTTGGGTAGTATCAATACATATGGGGGTGCAAGTTACAATCAAACGGGGAACGATACCAAGTTGAGAAGAGATAGACTCATTTTGGGGTATGAAGAAGCGCATTCATGAGCAAACATGGGTATAAGTAATGCCTAAACCAGAAGTGTTGAACATAGATCATAATACTAAAGGGTATCTTCATACTTATACAACTTGGTTAAGAACTGTTGTTGTTAATAGTAGCAGCCACCCCATCGTCGGTCTCTGAAGTAGACGAATTGCTGAACTTGTAGTCTCACTAGAAGGAGTTGGCGATTCAGTATCATCATTCTCATGTACCAAGGCTGGCTCGACAAAGAGCTTAATCCTATTAGCAAGCTCTTCATTCTCGGCAATATGCACTGTCATGTCAGCAAGTGGTTCGGTAAAGTAGTCCACAATATCAGGTGTAGCAATGTATGTTGTTATCGCCTCGTTCACATTCACGAGGAGGATATCTACTTTCTGCCCTGCCTTGATATCGAAAACGGGATTGTCAATGGTAGTACCTTTGAGAAGAGCCGTCGTCATATTACTGCCTGGTATAGGCTCTATCAAATCATCTAATATAGACTCATCCATAAACTCTCCAAAGATCTGATGAGATTGGTAAGGAGTCAACATTCCTTGTGGCCAATGATAAGCCCCTGGTTCAATACCTTCATTAATTGGACTATTAAAGTATTGTAGGAATAGTGAATACTGATAATCAGTACCCCAATCTTGATTGGTGTTGGTTAATATCACTCTCAATGTATCATCCAAGTCTCCTCCTGCTATTTGGTATTGAGCAACATTGATTACTAATGCTGGATTATCGACGAAGCCTCCGTCAATAAAGACTCCATCCGATAAGCCACATTGATTCGGCCACTGATTACAGACAGCGAACTTATCGAGCATTGGTTGATCATATACCCTAGCCACAGCTTGTTCAAAGAGCTTTAATGCCGCTGTTGCATTCTGTTGTTCGAGCTCATATCCAATAGGTGATGTGAATTGAGTGAATAAGGATGGCACTAATGGAGATCCGGCCCCGGCTGCAGCGGAGGATATTGCGGCTACTTGTACAAGTGTTGAATCCTCTCCACTACCAAATGCTGGTGATAAACTACTTTTACTTTCAGCAACCTGATCCGTATACAACTTCCCTTTGTCTCCAGGATAGAGATGAAAGTCTTCCCAATCGTCGAAGGAATGGTCTTTGGGGGTTTGAGATATGCTAACATCCATATCCTCAAGCTCTGTGGAGTATCTATAGGAGGTACTAGATGCATTTATGATATATGCTGCTGATATTGGTACAGTGTAGAGTTTATCTAGGTGACCGATGTATACGGCAGCATCATTATTAGCTGCTTCATTTGACCGTACCCTCGAGTTTGGTACGAGAGCGGATTGTATTAGAAGATCAGTTGATTGTAAAAGTTCAAGTCTATTGTCATTCCCCGCTATTCTATTTATAAAATCTTCGTCTCCATATGATTTCGATGTGTAATTTAGCATATCATTCACAACTAAATAGAGGAGATATGATTAGTGAGCTCTGGATCCGATAAAGAACACATCATATGCACATACTCTACTCACACTCGGCCCAATCTCCATCGAAGTAGACTAATGTTTGACATAAATCCGAAATAATCTGTACACCAATACCATCGCCCAAATCTCGTGGGTCGCAAACCTCCTCAGCATAAGCTGTGGTGATATTTCTCGAAGTGTTAATATTATCTACTAACATTTGTTTATAAGCAACCATCCACTCGACAACGAAATCATGCAATGCCTGTGAATCTTTTGCATTAACAACACGATTATAAAACTGTTGTGAATAGAATAACTGAGTAGAAAACCACGAAGCACCGCTCGTTGTACTAATTGCAGAGAACTTTGATATAATATCTAATTTGGAAAAGAGATTGGCGAACCCAATGCATGCCATTTGAGATCTCCAACCACCACCCGTGGATGCCCATCGTAGTGTTGGTGATGGTATATTGGTTTGTGAAGTGTCTATCTTATCAGCAGCAGAACCATATGATATGGATGGTATGGATAGAAGGAAGAGCAGATGCACAGGCACAAGATATGTATAATTCATTATGTCTCAGGGGTGCTGTTACTTTTTAACCCTCTGGCCGGCCGGCCGTTCCGCCCTGAAACCACTATCAACAATCGAAAGAGCGTTAAAACCCTGATCTAAGAACAATACTTTTATAATGTTGGAGCAGCTGTGTTGCGGTTAGGATGTTTAATTTATCCAGGACCCATGGTGTATCCCCCCGCCGGAAGTACTGTACCCCGGTGCAGTTACCCCCATTTCTTCCGGCGGCCGGCGACTAACAAGCACGCAATAAACGCCGCAAGTACTGTACCCCGGTATAGTTTGAAAAATCATCCGGCGGCCAGTTAACTATACCCCCCTTGTTGGGTATCCTGAGATACCTATATGAGACACGTATCCGATTGAGCTCTTTACTGCGTAACCTTATGAGGCCTCGCCGGAAGAACTGGACCGGGGTACAGTAACCAAATCTTCACGGCGGCCTGTCAAGTGACCGGGGGTCGGTTTCAAAATTCTCCGGCGGCAAAAGATACCGACCCCCCGTATTTGTTAGTAAAATTACTACGGACACCATGGGTCCTATTTATCCTACCTATTTCTCATACAATCAACTCTCATAATTTTTCACGTTGATTTGAGATGTATTGTTGCTTTGTGCATTCTCATGTCAATCCAGGCATATAAAGGCCGATGAATGCCAGGATATTGGTCAATCGTTCTATAATACACTTCATAGGTATGCCATACGATATTCGTTAATCATTTGCAAGCTCTTCTTCAATTGGTGTCACGGATCTTCAGGATACCGATTCTAAAAAATTGTGGAGAATAAAACATGTTTGAGCAACAGTTGCAAGATTGAATGACGATTGAGACCACTTCGTATACCCCTGATACATCACATGATCATTATTTAAGGTATATTGATTGGAGGTACCACAGTAGCGATTCAGATCATATAAATTTTAGAGAGCCAACACCACACTTAAAATATTTAGTACGTTGTAACGACAACATACAATAATGGAGGAATACTATGAAGGAAACTGTGATATACACAACCTACAACAATGTAAAAAATGTAAATTACTAGTACACGAGCTATGCTATGGCCTATCACCCACAACTACTAAAAATAAAGACTTCATCTGTCATGCATGTAAAGCAATTAATATAGAAATTGAAGTAAATGGTATTAGTCGTATTGGTGGTATGAACTTTAAAGATTTGATATTAAATAAAGATGGTAGAATTTCATTAAAAGAGTTTATCAGTAAGCAGCAGCAAGATGCAGCAGGTAAAAGTGATGACGATGTGGGTGAGAAACAGAGAAAGGTTAATCATTCGACATACCTATACCTTGTGAAGTGTGAAAAGTTGTTGAATTTCTACATCGCAATAACTGAGTTTGAATCAAGCAAAGAAGAAGATGACGATGATGATGCTATTGACAAGAAACAACCATCTCTAGAGGATGAGATGTTCAAACTCTCCCCAAAAGAACAAGCACAACAAATATTTGATCGATATTGTGCAAAGGATGCCGAACACAAAATCGATTTACCATCCAATGTACTATCCAAGATTGATAATATAATATACAATAATGATCATGATATCACATCCACTCTATTCGATGATGCAAAGAAGCATGTATACAAAGAGTTAGAACAAACAACTGATCTATTCACAAGGTATAGACAATCAACATTCTATCAAAAAAATTTATCAAGTCAACGCACAACTATGAAACAAGTAGATCGTCCATCGGAATGTGCATTGTGTAGTGTATCAACGGGATTACATGCCATGCATCCATTGTATGATACTCATGGTAAGGAAGGTAGACAGTATGTTATCCCATCATCTGTCGCCCCCGTTAAGAAGGAACGGAGATTGGCATGGTGTCATACTTTATGTGGTATGTCGCTTTGTACTAAAGGGTATGTATATGGATGTGATTCAAATGGCGAGTTTGAGATGACGTCTGGCGAAGAAGAAGAAGGTGTAGATGAAGAGGATAGAAAAGAAAAGGCCTTGAGTAATAAGGTTATTGGTGGTGATGATACTGATTCCGAGGACGAGGAAGGTGGTGACAATCATGAATCATCTTTACTAGAAGATGAACAGATCAAATTTACAAACTGTGAAAGGATATTCAACCCTTTAATGGATCAATTAAAAGGAGTTGTTGATAGTAATCTGGAGGTTATGGTTTTGCAGTGTATTGACTCAATGATTGAATATGTCGAAGTATTGACGCCGTCGTACATTAAGGATTATACCAAGTTAATCGGAACGGTGAAGAAGAAGTTTAAGAATAACCCAGAAGTGTTGACCAAATACAAAGAACTTAAGGAGAAGATGACTCAAGTATATAATAAGAAACTAGAGTCGGTACCGAAGCAATTTGTCCCTGTCAAGAACGTAAATAAGACCGACGACACTACCAATCAAAGGGTCAAGACTGGAACGTCCTTGTCAAAAACATTTCATGACAAGAATTTCAACGGAATAGTGACGGAGTACAATGAAGGTAGTGAAAAGCCCTATCGAGTAGTTTATACAGACGGTAAATATGAAGACATGACTGAATCGGAGGTATCAGATCTTGTCAATAGTAAATTCTTATCAACGGCATTCTTTTGTATTAATGAGGGTATGCACTACTTGGAAAGTTTATCGGAGGAGGAAGAGGCCAATGATGATATCAAAGGCCTTCGTGGATTGCAATGTGTCATCTGCCAAAAGACTTCAAAATCGACCATTAAAATACCAGTCCAGTGTTCTGCTGGTGACGACACAGAGTTTGCGGCATTCCGTAAGTTCCATATACAATTGAAAAAGAAAAGAGAGCGTGCAAAGATAACAGGTAGTAATGAGGGTACGCAGTGCACAAAAGCAATGCATGTGGGCTGTGCAAGATGGGGTGCGGCTGAAAAGTATGTCAAGAACTCTACCAATAATAAAAGCTTAAGAATGTGCTACTACTTTCCGGGACGCCCCCCAACATATACTGGAGAAGATACATTTGACGAACCATTATCCAATTGCTTTTGTCGTAACCATGCTAAGGAGATAATGGATGGATTACCAACAGACAAGGGATTCGATATTGTTAATGAGTCAATAGATACCTCTGAACAGGAAGAGAAGAAGAAAACAGCAACTCCAAAGAAAAGGAAATATGAACACAAATCAGACTCTGAAGAGGAAAAGAAGATTGCTGCTAGAATAAATAAAAGGACAAGGGTAATGGAGGACTCTGATGAGAGTGATTAGAGGAGCTTTACTAGATTGGAAACATATGCTAATCTTGCCTAATCTAGATAGTTTCAACTCATCATATTGACAAATTTATATTCTCAACAAAGAAACTGTGCTATCACACTTGCCTCCCTCTTACTGCTATGTAGTGAACATATCTTATGTCTTTGATACTTCTCACTTGTAGAAAAGTACACATCTTGTGCACAAAATTAGTACCATCATATTACGTATAGGGTAGTCAAATTGGTGGTATCTTTCCCCGTTTTATCGTGACCTGACCTGCTGGTTTACACAATGATACTACCCAACAGTATTGACCTGCCAGTCCCCTCCTCATCACACCGAGCTTTCGTCCATTCCTGTACACAGATAATGTACCCTCGTCTAAATCTAGTAACATTCCAATATTATCACCTGGGGACATACTTTCCATTCCCTCCCAGGTCTCCTTGTCTTCATTGATATTGACTACTTGACTTTCTTTCCAATTGTTACTGCGACACTTTCCAGTAAGTGCATTATACAAGCAGCAATGAAACTTGTTATTATTAGGGTCCTCGTATCTCAATCTTCTAGAGAAATGTCGGTAGAAATCGCTATAAGCGGCGTTTCCACATGCTAAATGATTTGCCTGTCCTGGTCTCATCACTCCCACCATAATGAAATTGGCACTAGTATTACAATTGGATGTAAATGATACATAATGTTTGCCTGCCCTCAGTACATTGTTGCTAAATGCAGTACCCCAAGCAATATTAACACTCCTAACACATGATTTGTCCTCCTCATTTACATACTCAGTACCAACAAGCTGATCAAAAGCAAGTGGTGCTATCATCAATTGAAGGTAGTGATAATCCGCCAATGAACTTTCACCATCATAGTGTGGCAGTGCTGCCAATTGTTCATTTGTTATTATGTCCTGTATAACAATACGTGTACTCTCTTTGATAATAGAATCATTATTAGTATTAGATGCACCAAACCTCTTAGATGTTAGTGCCAAGGATAATAAATCTACTGAGGGTAGATATGATATAATCTTCGATAATGTATCGGTATTAAATAACACTTCTTCTTTGCATGTTACATAAACTTTTTGTTTTTTGTTAGGGTGAACCATAGTGTAAGTAGACCTAAGAAATGCCAATTGGTACCCTTTACTACCAACCTAACAATCAAAAGATCATTAAACTGATCTCAATATATACTAGATGCAACAAACCGGTCGAGGAGAGAGATAGAGTTGAGCTAAGTTGAGAGTTGACTGTTGACACATTCAATTTAATAATTTTTTATAGCTAATGGGAGTTCTTTGATAATTGGGATATCTCTCGATCATCTAATTGCAAAGGCCCATCATGAACCTACTAAAGACAACCTTCCTCGCCTACACATCGGCTCTTATCGGCGCCGCTGCCGTAGTAGTCAATGCCCAAGATGATACTACACCCGCAGTTCCCAATCTTAATGGACAAAACTTCAAGATTACGGTAAGAGTATTTTGTTTTATGTCAAAAGTTAAAAGTTCAACATGGTGCACCAGTAGCACCTTCTCATCAATATATCATATCATATTATATTCATCATATTATATTATTATACTACTTTATCAGGTTATCGAGAATCTAGCCTACCAGGTCAATGTCACTGCACCAGCCAATGTATCTGCACCAACTAATGATCAAATTACAGGATATATGATTGATATGATTGATGCCGTTGCACACAAGGCTAACTTTACATATAAGTTATACATGCCTAGTGGTATGGGAGCTAGCTGTCTACCCACCCCTATTAATAAAGATGATCCTGATATGTTGGAGGATATGTATAATGCCAAATATCGTTCTCAGTTTAGTAAGTTTTTGTTGTGTTAGTTTATGTCTGATTTGCAAAACTTACACTTTTGTGGTTTATTTATTCAACTAACAGACTGTGGACAGGAGGATGTATTCAATGGTGATAGTGATATGTATTGGTCATTATATTACATTACCCCCTTTCGTCAACTACGAAATGCGTTTAGTATTCCATACAAACCACCTTCGAATGGAGCCTTGACAATGTATGGAATTGGATCGGGTGTGTCGGGATTTGAAGATTTAGTTGAACAACAAAAGGAAGGAAATCAGGGACCCATTTGTTTAGGAGAATCAACCGCGTACGGTAACTATCTCAAGGGAGCCTTCCCAGAGATGAAGTATGTAGAGGTTCCTAATACCGATGAGGGTGCCTTACAAGGGATGAAGGATGGTAATTGTACTATTACTGCCAATGCCTATCCGTATGCTCTTGACTTTATTGCTAATCGATACGAAGCGGGTGAATGTGAAATTCAAAATAAATCAGTTGGACTTATTGGACAGCCATTGGGTTTTGGTTTGTCTCAATTCGGTGTGGGTGTTAGTGATTCTTTGCCCGATGAAGTTGTTCGGGCTATTAGTTATTGGCTCAACACTCTAATGACATGTGCACCAGGAGTACAAGAGGATGATTGTGAGACCAAGAGCGGAAAGTCTTTATATGAGCAGTATACCGCATATGGACGTAGCGACCCGAATTTGTGCCGACCAAAGAGCATCCTTGACGCCCTTACTGGTGCTTTGGGTGATCCAACCTTTGGTGGAGACTTGTCTGATCTTGTGGAAGATGCGGTCGAGGCTGTTAGTGGAGAAGAGGGCACTACTTCTGATAAAGAGGAAGACAAGGAAACTGATACTCCTGACGAAACCTCTGGAAATGGACGAATGCTTCGTACGGTCGGTGCCGTGGGTGCCTTCATTGGAGGTATGTTGATCTAAATAAAGACCGTGTGTGTAAAAGTGCTAGAGTGAAGTTCAAGTCATTCTAATCTAAAGAAGAGAGAGTGAAAATAATAGTGCAGGGGGGGGGGGGGGGGGGGGGGGGGGGGGGGGGGGGGGGCATTACTCGAGGTTAAAGCTTGTCGAAGCACCAGCTCTGTGTACGAGTTACATAGAGGAAAGTTAGTGAATAGGTTAAAATTAGTAATAGATATCAAACATATACTTGTTCTTATTAGAATCTGATACTACTTCTTTGCTACACTTTGTACCAAGACACATATCCAATATGTGCAATACTAAATGCTTCTCTTCTATCTAGCATCTATCTCTCAACTTGTCACTCTAGTTACAATCCCATTCCTTCCACAGGAGGATCACATGCCCAACAACGCCACTCATCCAAATCCTCGGCAGCATCGGCATCAAAGCCAACACATTCCTCAGCAACGTTATACCAAGCATCACATCCCTCACATTGGACCCAGAATACCTTAATAGGATGAGGATGTGTCTGACCACATACACAGCCTAACCAGGGATCATCTTCTCCATTTCCATCCTTCCATTGCTGATTATCAACATCATTATCATCAGAGTTGACTACTGAGTCGTCATCTTCTTTGATTGAAGGCTGAACAACCTTTCGTTTATTGATAGATCTCTTCCTCTTGGGTAGTACCTCACTTTCATCATCACTTGATTCTTCCTCTATCTGCTTTTGATGACTGTTTTCAGTTTTCTTCTCCCTGCTCAATGCTGTTTGAACTTTCTCTTTAGCCTCCCCATCTCCAATATCGTCATACAACTTTGTTTGCTTGTTGAGTATTAGAAACCGACCAGGTGGATCAAGCGACCTCCATTCTTGTACCACTCCCATAGCCAAAGAACCCTTCTGACCACTTGGTAGTGCCTTATAGTCATCTTTGTTGTCTTCAATGATTTGACGGTGCTTTATATTTCCAGGATGATCTTTCCATTTGTTTCCAGCTCCACCGACATAGTCATGCTTTCCAGGCTTGCTAATGCCACGAAGTGGCCACTTCTTTGACTTACTAATCTGCATATCTTCATCTTCACCATGCTTCTCTCTGTCTGCTGATGTGTGGCGTTTGGGTACGGGACGAGCAGCCTTCTTTGTGCATTTGCTAATCTGTACAGATTCATCCTCGTCGTCATCACTGTCATCATTTGTGTGCCTTGACATTGGACGGTTTGGTGCAGGATGAGCAACTGCTTGCTTACAAGATTGAGACTTCTTCGTATCCAATACTTTTCTCATGGGAGACTGCCAATCATTCTTTGCAATACGGTTCTCTACCTGCCCTGTACTATACTCATTCTCCTCCTCATCATCATATAATTGGGAACCAGCTCGTTCATCGTTCTGTAAATGAGTCCGGCCGCCATTCATCTCATGATGATCACTATGGCCGAGTTGCTCATTCTCAAAACTGACTCTCTTTCTCTTGAGTGAACTGTTGTTGCTACTACTTCCAATATCTGTCCAATCCATTGCTAAATCTTCCAATGTCATGGATTCTTTGTTACCTCCTGCAATAGACTCTTTGATATCAAATCTAGATACAATAAGCATCATCTCGGGACCACACACGTCAAGCTCAATGATAAGTTCAGGCATTGTCATACTTCCAACACTCTTGCCATTGACACAGATGATCATATCATGAAGCTTGAGACCAGAAGATGATGTACCATCAGTACTTGACCATCCTGATATATCCATCGCTGACTCGGCTGGAGAGGATGGTTCGATACCATCCACTAAACAAGCACCGCCAAACTCATGAAGTCGAACAGTGAAACCCCATGGCCTTAAACTCATTCGATCTCTCATCAAACGAAGTACACTATACCCGCCACGAGAGGGTGATTTGTGTGTGTCATGATATGGTGAACCTTCCTCAAATGGATTGGCCACAAATCTTTTTGGCATACTTCGATTTGGTCCCTGGTGAAAGACTGATAGTATATCACTAGTCGATTCTGATTCAAAGGGTGACATGATGACAACATCATCTTCCTCGTGACCAATCTTACCCCACGGATTGGGACATGGTAGCCACTTACTCTTTGGTGGAATAGTAACATCTCTATTATGCTGGTCTGCCTCGGTGATGAACTCTCTAATCCATGCTGGTAGCTGTGGAGGACGTTGTTGTTGTTGTGTTGGTTGATTGTTCCTCTTCGATGAAGTAGATGATGATAGTGGTACCGGAGAGGGAGTTGGCTGATAGGCACGATGTGTTGAGGAGTGTGACGTAGTCTTGACACTAGAAGAGGATGCTGATGAATTGTAGTTCCTTGAGTTGGACGAACCGGCAGTACCACGGCTACTAATGGCTAACGAGGAGGAAGTAGTTCCCTTGTTCAATGATGACTTACGTTGACTAGAACCAGAGCCACCGCGGTTCTGGGAATGTAACTGAGGCCGATTATTAGACGGAGGTGCTGCTCTCTTTCCAACTCGAGGACAGCAAACGTCGTGACTCATTGACGGGTCGACCTCATCCGTCTGCCATTCAAGAGTACACTTTTGACATCCAGACTTGGC
>Ga0214481_100010_pt1 | contig 71898 bp, 50 predicted proteins | sample M1_20Mar14CPVII9_4_FD_165057 | JGI IMG/M metagenome (GOLD analysis project Ga0214481, IMG submission 165057) | Marine eukaryotic communities from Monterey Bay, California, United States - M1_20Mar14CPVII9sort6BwellG10 | ecosystem: Environmental > Aquatic > Marine > Unclassified | place: USA...
CCGAACACTGCATGATTGGTTTAAGGATGGATATTGACTCTGCCATACTCTTATCGGGAACGATGGATGCCATATTCAATGATGTGATCTCCTTGCTTCGGACAACATTGTCCTGCTCATGTGCCAAAGGTGTTGTTGGCCTACTATTGGCACCACCACCGCCGCCGCCATGACGTTGTCTTCGCCTTCTTCTTCGAGGTGTGGTTCTTCTAGGACCGCTTGATAACTTGCCTGGAGACGGCTCACTATTAATCGATACATCTCCATCAGTTAACATACCCTCATCATCACTACCGTCATCGCAATCATTACTATCGTTCCGAGTCATGATAATTCTACGGGGTGGACCTCCAAGTTCATCAGCACTGCGTCCACGAACAGGGGTGTTGAATGAATTGGGTACAGACTTTGAATCAATAACCTCACGATGATCCTCTCTGTCATCTTTCATTTCCGAGAAATTGGCAAAATCAAGCTCCTCAATACTTCCATCTGTCTGGCTGCCATCCGTTCCACTATCACTCACGTCATCATCCATGCCATCATCGTCTTCGTCATAGCCCTGAGGAAGAGATAGGGAAAGGATATGTGTATGTGAGAAGTGTGAGCACATAGTAAGCAAAGTACATGTAGAAACAAAGTATACTGACCATGCCTAGCTTCATAGCCTCACTATAAACTGATAGCCATTGACGTGCAAAGATGCCACCTCCGAGGGTCTTTCGTGTTCTCTTTACACGAGAGAAATTATACTTCTTGAGGTAGCTCGAGGTACAAAAGTGCTCCATAACAAGCTGGACAATGTTCCCATGAGCAATAAGCATCCTTTCAACCAAGAGAGTTGTCCGCCGTTTGATCTCCTTATCATAGTACGAGAGTACCAACCTCTCATCAGATGCACTCACTGGTGTTACATCTTCTTCATCCAAAAAGTTATCATTATCCTCACCACCTGCCGCCTCTTTGGCCTCACGGGATCTCTTACGAGCATCCTTCTGACGTTCCAAGAATGCCTCCTTCTCACTCAAAACAATCTCTACTCTCCGAACCAAATACGGGTCAAGGAATACATCCCATTCTAGAGTTGGTACTCTTCCACTGAACTCAATTTCATGTGCCGTTCCATACGCGGCAACGACAGGATTGCTATGTTGATTGGGTGAGGTGACGAATGGCAAGGTAAGGGAGTGTGGCACCAAATAAAGAAGTACACTCAAAGAAGACAAAACTAAAACTTACTTTTCTGCCCAGTGAATCAGTCTTGGGGCAGGTGCATAGGATGCACGTCTAGATATCTCAACATAAACATCAGGCATGAGAATTCGTAGGATTGCAATCCAATGAGGATTAGTCAGCATGAAGGGTGCTGCACCGAAGAAACCCTATGTCAGAAACAAAACCAGAGTCAGACTTAGATGTTGTCAAAGAAGATCGGATATACACAACCACACATACATAACTCACCCCATGAACATATGGAACCTTCTTAATCTCCCCGTGAGCAAATGGCATTTGATCATGACTAACAGACTCCATTGCAAAGTTTGGTAGTGTATGTGAGTCCATGGCATACTGACCGGGAGGGACAAAGTTATAATCCAATGTCAAATCACCCACAGATGATCCCCCAACACTTCCAGTGGCCGCTGTATCATCATCTGCCAAACTAACATCAGCAGAATCAAGACGTTTTCGTGTGGCCGCAGTTGTGGGTGTTAAAGTTGCCAACATCCGTACCCGTTCATGATGAGAAGTTTCATGTCCATCTCGTGTTAATGCCGATGCCACTGCACGTTGTTTCTTACCCCTCAATCCTGAAATGGACGAGGATACACTATTGATTAATGATGATGCCGATGTGCTACGGATTAATTCAACTCTATTCCGATGACGTCTTTCAAACATTCGTTGTGCCTTGAGTAACTTTTTATGTACACCTCGTGCTAGATACTTGTTTCGGCGTTTGGTATATGATCGTTGCATCTTGGACCATAATTTAGAACCCAAAACAAAGCGTTGAGCTCTTCTATCTGCTTCTTCTAATGATGATTGATGACGTTGGAACTCTCGACTGCCCGCCACGTGTGAGGATGCACCATATGGCTGTCGTAACCAAACACGACGACGACGTCTAATAGTACGAAATGTTGATATAGCCGATCCTAATGATAATGCCGTCCGTATAAAGGAGAATAATTCGTGTGGCATTCCCCATGGACTATTCGTTCTAACAGTACTATCATCATCATGCTCATAATGTCCCCATGGTACCTCTCTCAATACGACAAATGTAATCATCCAAAATGTTAACAAATAACTCCCAACCGTGAAACCAACATGACCCAAAATGTTTGATAGGAAATGGTCCCAACCAAATACTTGATCTTCTAATGCCATTCGTATTTGCAATGGAATGAGATCATCATATGTATGCTCGTCAATCTCATCTTCGAGATAATCCATAACTTCCATGAGCTATATCATAGGTGGAGGGTGTAGAGAGAGGGTAGAAAGTGAGCATATGATGGGACCATAAAGTTTAAAAACACAATTCTGAGACTGCAACAAGAAATGAACAACGTACCGGATCCTCATCCTCCTCATCACTCCCCTCCTCTCGAATACTACCCAAATTACTTATATTGGTATGCAATGAACCATCCAATCCCAATCCACCCGTGATACTATTATATATAGTCTTTTGCTTTTGTCCTCCACCAGCTATACCACCACCCAATCCCGAAGAAGAAGAGGTATTGTTGTTTAACTTGAAACTACCACGTATATTATTCCATATATTTGGATTTTGTTGTTGTTGTTTACGTTGACTGTGTAGTTTGTTTTCATTGATTATGTTTGTTATGTTTGATGAAGTTAGTGTAGCCGATGAGGAGGTTACTGCATATATATATATTTTAGAGTTTAGAGAGGGTTATTGCATGTAAGATAATATGGGTATAAGGACATATATGAGAATAAGATGGATGATTCTCATAAACAAAAAAGTGTGCACCAATGCACAAATAGATTACTCCTATTATCACACACCGAAAAAGACTCTCAACAATCTCCTGACACACATAACAAAAACGTACCAGGCAATAAATGCTCTGAAGAATTCTTCCTCAAATTCTTTTCAACAACAGGCGGATCTTCTTTCATCAAATGTATATTTGCCATTTCCAATTGACTCTCTTCGCTACTATCTTCACTTCTATTATTGTTTATAATTATATCTCTATCAATTTCAATTGTATCTAGCTCTGATTCGGTATTGTATTTGTTACGACGTTTTTGTTCACGATTTACTAATAATTCTGATGCTGTTATTTATCAAGGAAATCAGACCCATTCAAGAAGGGTTAGTTGCAAATAAATCAAACATATCATATATGCACACATTGAGGGCCACATATCACATGCACACTGCAAATTATGCACAGTGCATATGGATAACACTTACCTGAGGAATGCTGTGATTCATCTCTAAACAGTGTACTCTCAGTTTGAAATAATGATGATAATTCAACCACTGCAGGTGCTTTTCCCTCACCACCTACTATACTATTGTTGTTGGTATTAGTATTTTGTGATAGTGCAGATTGTTGTTGATTTGGTTGTTTAGCACTATGCTGTGGTGAGCTTATATTTGATCGTGGTAGTGTTGCTGAATTGTCATGCTGTTGTTCGTTATCATTGTTATTATTGTCGTTTGCATTCATATTAGCTTTGTGATATATATCGAGTATTATATGAGAGTTGAGTTAAGAGTTTGAGAGATTAAAATATGATATGATGTGCATTTATTCCGGTAATTCACACACATTTTATGCAGCACTGCTTACATTTGGAATTCTACTTAGGACTAGTTTGATTGGATTGTACAATATAGGAGTGCCAAGATTCTTCTCATACCTATAAGAAGAAGAGGGCGGATCATGCACTTTGTTTTTGACACTTACCTATTGAGTGGACTTGGTATCCTCAATATACAATCAAGAGGCCTGCACAGCGCTAGAACTGTAAATGAGGAACTAGACGACAACTAATTATCTGTATACTAAATGATATATTTAACTAAATTAAATTGTCAACACGTAATGACGAATCAAAGTGAAAGTTGCATCTCTCCGCAACTTTGTCACAAAGAAAACTCAAAAATTTGTATGAACCAAAAGTGTGTATTTTAACTAAACTACCTATCGCATCACAAGAATGTAGTCGTTACTAAAATCATTGAATGACTCGATTTATGGGGTACGATACATCATATTGGTAGGGGTTACCCGAATTCGGTATAAGTGTACCTGATAAAATGACAAGTAAATCGATGATCAAAGGTAACGATTGGTATGAAGCACTCTCATTATACCATCAGTACTATCACTAGATTAGTATTATAACACTCTTTCGATCTGGTGACAATAGGTAGGTAAGACGCCACTCTTAATATATATCGAGGTAGAGGTATTAACCTCAAATTTTGGTGAATGATAAACAATAAACTGCCACATACATGGGCTATAGTATTGTACTGCCAACCTTATCCTTATCATACTCCAACAATTGCAATAACATACATCAATTATAATGGCATCATCAACAATGGCCCTATTGGGCAAGAGCTCACATATTGGTGATTTAGTTATTGGCGAGGAGGAAGATACCAATAACAACAATAATGATAATGATGCACTGACCACAGCTCAAACATCTAATGATGCACCAATACCTGACGGTTATGTCGAACAGAAGATTGCAACATTAGAAGCAGAAATTGCCAGTAGAAAGGCCGAGATAACTCGGTTAAAATCTATTGCCAATAGCAACAGCACTATATCATCATCATCATCATCGGCACTAAACACAAAAATAACACAAGACAATCAAAAAGCAACAACAAATCTAATCGAAGATGAACAGTCAACATCCCAAACTTCCAAAAGTACAATAAGTGAAACAGACCTATCCAAAGTTCAGAATGAAGTACAAACTGTTAAAGATAATGCACGTCTCTTACTCCGACAAATGGCTAAATTAACTTCCGAAAACGAAACATTACAATTAGAACTCGATACACTCAAAGAGGAATTAAAAATGTCATTAACTGAAGCATCAACAGAAATTATTTCTAGTAACAATGCGTTAGAAGTTAAAACTACACAATATAACGAATTATTAAATAAGTATAATGAATTATCTACTCAATTTAATACAGTTGATGATAATGAAACAAACATATCAATAGCAATCCAGAATGAGTTAGAGTTGGTGAAAGATTCATCTAAACAGATGAAATTGGTATATCAAAATCAAATATCAACATTGGAACAAGAATTAGCCGAAACCAAGGCATTATTAGTTGATAGAGAAGAGACTATTGATAAGCAATCAACTCAAATTGATGATTTGAAAAATGGTATTGAGAGTATGGCTAAAGAGTTGAATTTGATGGAACAAAAGTGTAAGTGTAAGATTGATAGTGCCTTTTCTAATAGTAGTACTAGTACCGCTGGCGGTAATGCTATTGGTGATAGTGGTAGTACAAATGGGGGTAGTGCAGAAGAAGTGAATGGGAAGAAGAATATATGCACAGCACAGAATTTGAATGAGCTTGCTAATCTTTGGGAAGTACGGTTAGATGAGAATAGACGAAAGCGTAGAGCTGGCACTGCTGGTGCATCTACTGCTGATATAGAGAGCAAGTCTTCTCCGACGAGTACCTCCCACACCCAAGAAGTAGATGGAGAAGGAAATGTAATTGAGAATGGTACTGCCACTACCGATAACGATAATAGCGGCAGTACACCTTCGAAGGATACAACATCATCTCCTTCTCTTCAATCAACAAATCGATGGTTCTTTGGCAGCTCAAAGAAGAAACAAGATTCTACATCTATAAATGATATGAAACAACGTGATAATGACACAACTATTAATGAATTAGAGGACGTTATATCGGCTAATATTGATATTATTCGATATATCAAGTGTGCTATTGAAGAGATGGATGGTAATAGAGATGAAAAGAATGAGGATACATCGTCTACTACTGATAATCTTGCTCGATTAAAGGAGGCATTGGCAACTCTAAACAACATCAAGTCTAACGATAAGCACAAGCCACCATCATCGGTTGATTCAGAAGAAGAAGCATCACCAGGTCAAATTGCAACATTGCAAATGAGTGTAAAGGCATTAGAATCATCACAGGAATTACAAGAGTTACAAAATAATACACTCAAGGCTGAACTATCACGATTACAATCTATAATAAACAATGTAGATAATCAAAGTTCATCACAAGAAGATGAAATTGAAACCTTAAAGGCACAAGTTATCAAATTACAATTGACTAATCAATTACTCCAGGATGACAAACGTACATTAGAAGAAGCCCAACATGCACAGTTATCATCACGTGATATGGCAATATCAAATATAGAATCAAATCACGTTCAGCAAATGAATATATTAGAGAATAAGTCAGGCGGTCAAGAGGATATGATTGAACAATTACAGGCTGAATTATGTAAATTACAGGTACAATCGAATATACAAGTGGAAGAACAACGACATGTTGTGGAAGAGATGAAGACAAAGATTGAATTGAAGAATCTTGAGGAGGAAGGAGCTTCTTCTTCTACTTCGACGTCCTTTCCTGATTTGTTGTGAAAGTGTGTATAGTGTTCAGATATGATAGTCTCATGTAGATATATGTAGTTCTGTTGTGATAAAAGTAGAAGACTGGATACTGAACAAACTTGACTCTTAGAGTTATGTTGAACTTAGGAAGTCGAAGGGTTATAGCTTGTGGGTTAATCAAAAGCAGCATCCTTTTGAAAAGGGCCTTATGATTTAACGATCAGAAATACCTAGAACTTCTAAGTGAAGGCAGTGCAAAGGAATCACGAGGCAGTAAAAGTTAGTTCGAAAGTAAGGAGAGGTCATTAAAAGTACTAGGCCCTTTTCCCTAAAAGCTAATAATCACAAAATCGGAGAATCTACAATTTTATAATTGCAATCAATAGCCCTCAATACAAAGCAGTAGCCCAATAATACAATCACACTAACATTCCGCATCATATTCATGCCATAATTCTGAAACTCGATCAACAACAAGTGCCTAAACATTGACGATAGCAACGTTCTACAGCTAGAACTACATCGACATCGACATCGACAAACAACAAGTGACATCGACATCATATCTTTTGCAAATCGTTTGCAATAGACAACCACCGAAACATCATGAAGACTTCCTCATTAGCCGCTGCTCTATACCTCCTTGCACCTGTTGTTGTATCTGCACAAGACATCGTGAACAACCCATCTTCATCTGCTGCAAGCCAAGAAGAATCTACCATCGTCGCCAACCGTCGTACATCATATTCATCTGCACTATTGCAACAAGCTGATGAAGATGAACATTCCATGATCATCGGACGTCGTGGACTTGGCAGGTCTACTAGCCGTGAGAAGAAGAAGAAGCGTATGTTCTCTACCAGTAGTGATGATGTAGCCCCCCCTTTCACCAACCCCAAGGCTAAAGATATCTGCGTTCAAGAATTGCAAGCGTATACTATCAGAGGAGAATCAACCCCTATTGTTGGGAAGACTGGACTGTCTTTTGATATCACTGCATGTTTTGTTGATCCTTTTACCAATGTAGGAGTTATTGGAAACGTTAACCCAGCTTGTACTGGCATCTTGGCGGCATCATATCCATGTCTTACTTTTCAAGAGGAACTTGCTGCTGATTCTCCCCTCTATCTGTCATGTTTGGCTACTAAACAAGCAGGGCCTGTCATTATTGGCAAGTGGTGGTTCAACAAGGATGTCAACTTTGGATCCTTTGCATTTGAAAACGGAGCAGTAGTTGCTACTATTGATGAAACTGCTGCGTGTGAAAATGCTCCTGACCAGATAACCATCAAGGAAGAGTGCAATGGTCGTACCAAGTTTGAGTTATGGGAAGAAAGACTACTCGGCATGCCCCTTGGGGAATTCAATGAGGTATGTTTATCATGTTTCTGTCTATGAAGTTTACTTGTATTACACAATTCACAATCTAATTTAGTCTAATGCACTTGGCATCTTGTATTCACTATTCATCCAACCCGCCAACAGTTCAGTGTGGAGTACGAAGTCAGGAGTCTTGGTGCCACCTCTGGCAATGAAGCATATGTCAATTTGTACTTGCGTGTTGATGATAACATGGAGTTTTACGACTGTCGTCTTGACTACCTTGCTGACCCTTCCCTCTTCAGTACTGGGGGCGGAGGTATGATTGTCATCGATCCACTAACTGTTGCAAGCCCTAACCCACAAACTAGTACTGGGTACGCTGGTCTTGGTTGTGGAACTGCAGACACCATTGCAGGGTTTCTCGCTGAATTCTCTGATGCTGTCATGGGTGTTGGAAATACTGAGTTGTATGCCTTCACCTTGGATACTGGATCTACCAATCAGAACAATGATGGCCTTGTGGTGGCTTGGTCCAATGTTTTGTTATCCACCACGGATTCTGATACCGGAGATACTCAACTTGATGGTTACAAGTTCAAGCCTCTCAAGTAAAATGGAAAAAGAAGTTTATTAGTTCCTCGAGAGATTAGTCATATTGTGATGGGGATTAGTACCCCTTTGACTGATGCCGCCGCAAGATTGTTTTAGAGAAGATGAATTAGAGTTGTCATATTAGTAGAGGGAGAGATACCCTATGACGACCTCTGGATACCACCCATTGTTTAGTATATTGGTATCACTTTTGTTATTGCTAGGCCTGTATGAATCAGTAGTCATTCGTAGAGGGAGAAATACCCTGACTACTGTATGTTTTGATAAATTAAAAGCAGACATTATTATTAATCTGTTTGGTCGAGTACTCAGGACAGTGACTCGATCACAGTAGCACATGATGTGTGTACTCTTATCTATTTGTGGCTATCTTGCAGCCCTAACAAAGATATGGACTTGATAAGGTTGCAAAGCCACTTGCCACACCACCTTCATCGACACCACTAAACTTTGTTCTTAGTAGAAATCCCGCATATTTATTATGTACAACATTGCCCTCCTCACCGGAGGCAACAATGGTACCAAAACAACCGAGTTCGGAGATTGTCATACCCGTACCCTCCACTTGGCCATTCCGAAGTAGAATGGCACGTTGTTGTGGTGGAAAGAGACGCTCCATGAGTATAAACTCTGACAGTGTTGGACTTAACGTGACAGTCTTTTCTCCATCTTCCCCATTCTCTTCTTCGGATATGGTACAATTCTCTTTCAACTTATCCGACAAGTCCTTTCCGTAGTAGTTGTATCCTCCTCCTTCACGTTGAGGTTTTAGTACGTATCGGCCCTCACCACCATTGAACAGTACCTCCTTAACAGCTGTCATGTCTTGATCATTTGCATCAGCACCAAGGCTATACAACCCAGCAAATGCTGTACGAATCTGTGCCGCTGTATCATCTCCACTCTCCTCGGGAAAGAAACGTTCCACAACACCTGCCCTTGCCAGCTCTTGTTGTACCTTCTTGGTACCGGCCAAGTGATATCCCAAACTTGGGCATTTGGAAGCACTACCCCTTTCTAATCGTTCACGTGCTAGCCATTCAATACCCGAGCCATCGTTTGTGTTGTATCCCGATGGATAATCGGTGGGTGCGTAACCTGCACGAAAGTAAACTACTGCCACTTCTTGTTTAATACCACTATTACTGCTACTGTTGCCATTGTCGAATGTTAACCGTCCAGTCTGTTCATCTAGTGATACCTTGTCATGAATCTCAGCTAAAGACATTCGTACAACCGGTATCTTGTGATTATCCCACAATGCAAATTCCAATAATCGTTGATCTACGGTATTTGTTTCATTTGGTTGTACAACGAACAGTACTATTGGTTGTGTTGTGAAATCTTGTGCCATTATACGTTCACGGTATCGATTGTATGCCACAGAAATGGCAGCTGGTAAACAAGTCATGGCTGGACTTTGTGGTACTCCTCGAGATTCTTCATTAGAAGGTGCCTCAATAGCACCAACATTACCCATAACAGCACGCTCGTTCTCCTCTAGAAACTCTGACAATTCATTATCCAACCGTAATGTCATGAAACTATGTAATCGTGCCACAGTTGATGCTAATCCTGCAAAGGATGATGCGATTGTGTTCAATTCAACTTGTTTTAGTTCATATTCTTTATTATTGCTTGATTGATGTAACATGTAATCACTGCGTTGTATGCCTAGACGGTCAGCTGATCGGGCATGTTTACCCCATTCCATACCCTTGTTTTCACCTGTTGATGTATGATATGGCGACAAAGTGAGATGTATGATTTGAGGCATAAGATGTGCACAAAACTTCTTTGCAAGAAAACAGCCCCAAGATATACACAAACACCCCAGACACACACATATACACATAACTCACCTAAATAAATCTCTTCATACAAATCTAACAACTTTCCAGTATATAAATCAACATCCCTAACATCCTTTAATGTTTCCTTTAAGAAAGTACCATTACGACTTATATTATCAACTAATTTATTAAATGGTATAGCTAATGATTTAGCATGATGAAATTGTTTGCTGGGGTATGTATTTGGTAGTAATGAGATTGGAGCTGTTGTATAACTCTTCTTGTTGGAGGAAGTAGATGTAGAGACTTCAACTTGTAGACCATTGGCTGCACTGAATGATGAAGCGTATTCGACTAAATTATTGAGAGTTGCTTTGGATATGTTTGGTACATCGACCGCGGAAGAGGATGACATGATATCTTCTGGTAATGTAGTTGATTGCAATATTGAATTACTGGTGGAATGTGTTTTGATACTCTGTGGCAAGGTATGGAATGTAGGAACTCTATTGTTGGTAATTGAAAATTTTGTGATGGGTGAAAATGAAGTTGCAATCAAGCTGTTTGTAGACCTCGTACAGATCAACAAAGCAAACAATGTGATGATAGTATAATTTAGAATAGAAGTAGAAGTTGCCAATATTAGGAGATGGCGCATAGATTGAAGGATGTGTGAACAGATCATCTCATCATTGCACAATAAGCAATCTCTTTAACTTTTGACTGAGTAGTATCAGTTCCCCCCGCCGCCCGCCTGCCCCCTGGAACTCTGTTGGGAGTCTTTTCGGTAATCCCCGTTGCAAGAATAAATGTGTTGGGGAAGATACTCAAGAGCGACAACATCTGTCTACTACGGCCATATTGCAATAGAAATACAAAATACTTCTAAGTATAATATACACCCTGCGCATGCTTTATATAAATACCAATCTGCCGTACAACGACGCTGGATTTAGGTTACAGGATATCGTGGCTATTTCAAAAAAAAAAAAAAACCTCAAACGACCACCATAGAAGCTTATAAGTTGAATTGAACACTTATGCGAGTATTAATTAATCTACTGTTTAGTTGGTTAATTATCAAGCCAGCCTACGCTGCATCAAATGCATTAGCTGGTGAATGCAATGCACCTTCAGATAATGACCAATTATTAAACACAAACAATGTTGACTATCTAATAGTTGGAGCAGGAGGTGGAGGTATACAAACAGCACTGCTACTTCAGAAGTATGGGCATTCTGTACAAATACTCGAGAAGCAACAAACCGCTGGAAGTTTCTGGACACGATATCCACGCTTCCAAGAGCTTATATCAGTTAATAAACGAGTTGCAAATGAAACACAAATCATGAGATATGATTGGCATTCAATGTTGGAAACACCAATACGTATGTGGGATATATCTCACGATTACTTTCCTTCGGGTTTAGGTAAGCAGAAGTTAATTGTGCACAATGGTCACAACCCACCCTTTGATCTGGTCATTATGTGTATTCTGATTGTGAAACCAGTGATGAATGTATGTAAATGTAAACGACATACTCACTTGGCCGTGGATTGAGTTGACTTGTGCACATGATATGGTTTCGCAGTTCCACTAACGAATACTAACCCCCTCCCTCCCTCTCTTCTTGGATATTCTTGTGACCATTGTGTGGAATTAACTTCTGATTCCCTTAGACTTTCATAATTACATGAATAAAGTTGTAAAAGATGCAAATATTGATATACAATATGGAGTAGAAGTTGCAAGCTTTGATACGGATCGACGACCGTGTGTAAAGTTAGTAAATGAAACAACAATTTGTGCAAAGTATAGAGTATTTGTTGCAACTGGATTGCAAGAGAAAGATGAAAGATATCTTCAGGCCATTGGTGCAGTGAGATATTCAGGAGTTACAAAAGATATGGCCATAGGTAAACGAGTTTGTATCCTTGGGAATGGCAATGCTGGAATGGAGATTGCTCAAAATTTATATCAATTAGCCGATCGTGTCTTTGTTATGGGCAAACATCCAGTTCGTGTCAGTGCAGTGACCAAGTATACTGGTGATGTCAGAGTAAAGTTCTTACAGAGTAAGTGAATTTCTTGAGAATTGCATGTTTTAGTTTTACAACTTGCTCTAACCAACAAATTGCACATGGTTCATAGCACTTGAGAACTTTCATGGTAAATTGCTAGATGCAATCTACCAACCAAGCTATCATCTAACTGGAATCGGAGGAAACTTGAATGTGACACAACTTGCCGAGCTTCATAAAGGGGTATCTGGTGCCTTGACTGCTGCCCTCAACGACTGTCAGCTTCTAGTGTTAGCAACTGGATTCCTCTCACATGTACCTGGTCTCAATCTAGAAGGTGAACGATTTCCTGCTATGAAAGACTGGTATGAAATGGACACTAATTCTAACATCAACTATGTTGGGTGGTTAATGCACAAGTTTGATTTCAGAAAAGGTGCTGGTGGCTTCCTATCTGGATATAGGTAAGCATTATGATGACAGATTATGCCATTGTTCTTCTCAGTTGTATTCACCAATCTCTTTTTTTTTTTCTAGATACTTGATTAGAAACTTGGTACACCATGTCAATGAAGTAGATCATGGTATCTCCTATCCATATGTTACTTTGACAACCGAGGAGCAACTTCTAGATTATGTCGTCCGACGGTTTCAGATTAGTGATGAGCTTGTCATATTACAGGATGGCGTTATTGTCCGTGGGGCAATCGTGATAGTAGTAAATGAAGAAGGACTGAATGAATATCACTACTATGAAGGAGTCACATACCAATTTCATCCAGAGTTTGATGATAAAACAATCTACTTATACTTGAGATGGGGTGATGGGAGGTCAGCTGCAAGTGTTTTTGACAACATCTACACTTATAGTGATACCAAAAAGCTCAGGAATACAAAACTGCATCCTGTAATAGAAGTGGATGAGATGACTAGAGAGGCACAGGAAGATATAGACATGTCTTGGACAGATGAAATGTTCACTATTCCAATAAGATCAATTGTTAGTGATGCCATTAAAGGAGATTATTCATTGTTTCGTCCGAAGGAAACGTACTCATATGAGAGAGGAGAATACAACCAACCAAAAGAGGATTATGTTGGTCCTGAAGTAGGAGAATCACTTGATAGTCAACCAATCAATGTTCGAAGTTTGAGAAAGGCACTAACGAAGGCCATCGAACTTGATGGTACTAAAGAAGCTCTTAAAAAGGTTCGTGATGAAGCTAGAATAGCTTTGCCGTCCATGACATTTCATGAAACAAATGTTGCTTATAGTGAGATGTCAACTAGTTGTGCTCCTGGAGGCACATCATGTAGAAACTCTGATTGCTGCGAAGGCATGGCGTGTCTATATATTCCTGGAGTAGAGGATAGCTTCTGTGTAGATATGAGCAAAAGGTGAAGAATATATAGACTTTTTAGGTTATTCAATTAGAATTAGAGATTGGTTAATATTAATTAATACTCTTGTTCCTGTGGTACTACCATTCAAGTATTCCATTTGTTTGATGATGTGCCATTTCATTAAGATTAAGAGAGAACGTAAAATGGTTTATCCCCAAAGTAAAACCGCTCATTAAAAGTCTATCGTTTGTATCTCCAACAGCTATTCAAGATGATAATACAGCCCACTATAATAGAGATGCCCATTCTCTACCTACTAATTTGATATCAAATTTGTCATAAGTATGGGTATACATTATACTTGATTTCACGGTCCTCTTAGGAATCCTATTGCAGACCTCCTCTTTTATATATACATACTACCGCTAAGGCTTATCCTTTATTTCAAAAATTGCATCACTCTCTCTTAAATGAGCACATTCTACTCTATTGCCATGGGTGTGCTGACGTTGATAGGTTGCTCAGCTGGAGAAGGAGCAGTCTATTGGTATATTATACGGCAAATAGCTAGCTGCGACAAGCTTCGCTATTAAAAACAACACTAGAAAGAAGTTGCTCAACTCATTCCCGCGAGACGGTATCCTTTTTAGAACCTCCTCTTTTTTTCTCATGGCGCGCAGCAACAACTACAACAACTTGCACAACTTTAGAAGTAGTAACGATGGTATTAGCAGCATTAAAGCGGACGTGGTCTGCAGTATGTGCTGGGATTGACGCCGCACGTGATTCCTGGAATAGCGCTGAGAAAACAATTCGCGATAGCACTGATTCTACCACGGAGCCTATAGTGGATAAACAACATTGTCCCAACAATAAACGTAGAAAGATTGATAAAGTCTCCTCCTCTTCATCTCCTCCTCAAATACATCTAAATGTTGGAGAATCAACAGCTGTTATTGATAATGATACTAACAGTGACAACAGTGGTAGTAATACCGCCAATAATTTATTAACAGTGGCTGCTGATCAAGAACAAAACAACTTTGGTAAAGTCTCTCCTCTTCTTTCACTTCCTCCTTCATCCAATAATGATACAAGTAAAGAAGATAATGAAAGTGACGCGGAAACAGATACAACATCTGAAGAAACATTAGATTTTGGAGATAGCATTAATGATGTTGATAATTGGCCACAAGATAATAGTAGTACTGTTACTGTTAATGTTAATGCTGTGGAGAAAGAACTTGCATCATTTATTATGTCGGATCACGTAAATAAGTTAACAAAGAAGTCGCCTCTTAGAGAAGGAGAGTATGATATTGTTATAAAAAAAATAAACAATAAACTTGGCATTAGAATATTTCAACACCGTGAATCAATTTTTACAAGACTTGAGAGGGTTGATCAAGAGCATTTGATTTTAGGCAATCCAACAGTTGAATCTGATCCGGAAAGTTTCTTTATTACAGCTATCCAAGGGATGAATGTTGTTTATGTAAACCACGGATCCAAATTAGAGATGATTAAAGGTATTGATTCACAACAAATTGCCATTAGATTACAATACAGATTGAACTTCCACGTACGATTTCAACACTCTTTATTGAATACTAAACAGCGGAATAAAAAATATACTGCCGGTGGAATTTCTACATTATTCAGATGTGAATACGATTCACCACGTGATAGTAGAGTTATTACATTAGATGGTAACGCCATTAGTGCATTGATGGCAGGTGCTAGTTTCTCTGATGTAGCAATTACCGAGGAGGCAACAAATCCCATTGCCTTGGGGAGTAATGATTGTTCTACAGTTGCATCTATCAAGGATATTCCTGTTGCACTTCTTACTCTATCCCATTTGAAGTTATTACTAGCAAATGAGGGATTATCCAAAGCTACATTGAAGGAGATGAAGAATTGTAGTAGTGCAATACAATACATTGTTGACAATGCATCTGGTAAAATGATTACAACAGAGGATTCAATAACACATATTGAAAAGGTACCCAGGTTTCTCGCTATACTTGGCACTAGCTTATTATCCGGTTGTTATTCGAATAGTATTGATATATCAATGAAAGGAGTTATTTCTGTGGATACTGAATCATTTGGTGTGGTGCTCAAACAAGTTTGTGGTAGTACATATGATATCACTCAATTCACAAAGGTAAGTATGATTTGTTCTGTTTCACCATATGCTACATTAAATATACTATGATATAATGCTCAAATTTGTTATTCTTATAGGATATGGGGCAATACGGATTTCGTACCGCTTCTGTTAATGAAGATCGTATCCCCATCATCACCAAGCCGTCTCAAGTTGTATACATTCATGATAGGGTGTGGACTGACAATCTATCCGATATCCTTCTATTGAAGAAAGTGGTCAGTGTAAGAAGTGCTTCCCCCACATCAACTTTGATAAATATTGATCAAGAAGGAGAGGATACAAGTAATGTCTGTGTATTAGATGAAGCTGGGTCCGATTGGAGTATTGATGTAAGTGAACGTATCAATTCTCACATACTCTATTACACAAATATGGCAACTCATATCTTGTTCTTCTTGATTAGGATCTCCGCAAACTTTACCAAATGAAACATCAAAATATGTCGTGGAAATCAATAGCTTCAAATCTCAAACGCTCGGAAGCAGCATGCAGATCTACATGGTATAATGGGAAGCCAAATGATAATGAAGATTTCACAGAAGATGAGTTTATCGGTATGTGCAAAATCTATCGTCGTATTGCAAGAAGAGCAAAAGAGTTTGATATAAAACTATCAGACTATTGGGCTGAGCATAGTAAGCGGAAGTTCCTCCATACACTTCTGAAAAGTTTGCCGCCCGGGATGACGTTGGTAGACTTCGTAAATGGATCACTTCACTTGTGCCACATCAATGCACATAAGTTATGGAATAATAAGGATCCAAATCATGGACATATGAGCCTACACCCATCGAACTTTGCACTTTGGTTGGCAGATACTAATACAGTAATGGGTGAGCTCACTCATTTATCACGAGTCTTTGTGAATCATGTGATTGGGTTCGTCAATGATCCCGACGGACAACATTGGGAGCACGGTCTGCTACAGAGTTACTTTCCGGATACAGCTCGTGAACAATTGAGGATTGCACATGAGAAGAAGAAGCATGCGGATATGCCGGATGACGTTGCCGATTATAATCTATATGAGTCGGTAACAAGTGGACCGAAGTTGGAGTACGATGGTACTACAGTATTGGAAAGGAATGAATGGATGCACAATTGGATTGTGCTGAGGAAAGATCCTTCTCTACATACCAATCTAGAAATGGTGGAACTACCAAGTGGTAACTATGCATTGCGTTTCAAATCATAATTATACTAATAATCATATTATACCCCAGTATATGTTTCCCCATTTACTTCCTCACCCTGTAATACTCATCATATACAAACTTATAAATCATCACTTACACGATCTTTTTTGATGGGCGTGGAGCCATTTTCATTCTGGAAGAAGTCAGTAGCATCATCCTCGAAGAAGTCAGTAGCATCAAAGTTTACTTGGCTTGCATACATGTCCATCTCATCCTGTGAAGGCATATCATCACGCCCAAGAGGGGGTAAAGCTGGCATACCTAACCTAATATTTTCCATAGCTTGATTCGCCATGGCATCCACAATCTGATCGTCATTCTCATTCGCCCCTAAAGTATCAGCCGATCCGCCTTGTGCTTCCATCTCTTCCATCATTTGATTGAAAGGTGCTGCTGCAGCCGCTTCCATTGATACACGAGGTGGCCGTGACTGATGGTTGTTATTGTTGGATGTAGCAGCTCTCTTGGTAGAACCAACATCTTCTGTTGTCTTGAATAACCTAGCATCATGGTTTCCCGGCAACGCTTCCTCCTCGAGTTGATTTCGTTGTCTTTCCAAGTTATTGTTTCGGCAACTTGCCCTCAACAACACATCTTCGTTATGAGAGCTACTTGGTCGTAAAGCTGATGCATCAGCCAAAAACCCCAAACGAATGAACAGGAGCCTGCCAATATCAAACATCAAACCCTCCCCCCTTGTCGGTTTGTAGTTGTTGAATAACCGACGTTGTGCGGTGATGAATTGTCCCAAGTTAATTTCCCCAACTACTGTATTTGTGGGGATGTGTCCATTGAATTCTTCACTACCCAATTCCTCGATATATTCTCGGGCACATCGGTAAGACTTGATATGTTTGGAATGCGATACATAATAATTTCCTCCAGCTAATGGCTTATACATCTTGAACTCAAACCTGATACGATTCAAGCAATCAAACTGCTCCGCCGACAATAAGCCATCTTTATATAGCCTGCGCTGCAACATACCCCATTCAGATAAATTAACACCACTTTTATCATCTACAATGTCATGCTCTTCAACACCATCCCAGGAGCCTTCCCTACTACGGGGCACGGACACCAAATCATTGTATAATGCAACCATCTCGCGAAATGTACAAGCATTTCTCGCCGATTCACTGGTGGCACCATCGGGTAAAGAAAAGAATTGGAACTTTTCAACGAGAAGATCATGCTCAAAACTACCCATCTTCTTTGTTTTATTTGCACATGAATTCCCGTTCTTCCACGCATTAATCCACACTCCTACAGGATCACCTTCATTGTTAGATTTGGATCGAACCACGCTTTTCACGGGGCAGACGTATCTTAATTTCTGTTGTTCATCCATATCATTGGTATCCTCATCACGCATACTTTTGGTAAGAGCGACAACGGTGTCAATACGTTCCTTGATCTTAGCCTTTTGCTCTTCAGTAGGGATCATGACATTATTTTGGGAAGGATCACTGCCAAGGCCAGCCTCATGTAAGGCAGCTAATGCTGCTTTCTTATCTCTACCGTTTTTGGCCATCTCACTATCATACATCTTCAATCTTCTAACAATTGTATCCTTATCACCAAAGCGTAGTAAGCGAGCATTCTTGCATTTGTGTTTCAATTCTTCTTCACTATACTTATCATAATCAGGTTTACCAGCCAATAACGTATCAACCATTTCAACCCTTTTACTTTTCATTGGTAATTCCGCTTTTTTCAATAGGGATTTAAGATTTACTTCTGTCAACTTCATCAATGCCTCCCTATCGAGTGGGGTATCATTAAATAAAACAGTTGTAGTTCTCATTGTTGGTAATTGTTTACCGGTCCGAAGTTGTTTGGATGTTGCACCGTCTGACGTACTACCCTTTGTCTTTTGCTTTTTAGTAGCAGCTTTCTTCTTTGGTGCCTCGTCTTCTTCTTCTGAAGGTGGTGTATAACCTTCCATTTCTTTCTTGTAACGCAACTTGTCAGCAGCGGCCTGCTCATTATACTCTGCCTTATCATCTTCACTTAACGCTTTCCATGCAACTCCAAGTAGTTTCCCCTATTTAATATCCACAGTTGTATGCCGGTGTATCAATGTATAAATGAGAACAAAAAGGATATGACATAAGAAAGTTATTAAAACTTATATGTACTTACAATCTCACCAAATGATGCTTCAGGATTATCTTCTTTAATCTCGGGTCGTTTTGCCTTGGAAAAGTACATAAAAGCTGAGAGAGCACCCTTAGGAGCATTTGGATCCTTCTTCTTCTTCTTCTTCTTCTTACGTTTCTTGTTGGTGGTAGCCTATATCATATAGTCAATATATTATTACAGTTGTGGTATTGTTAGTTTGTTTAGCATTTGTTAATGTTTATTGGTACTGACACAATATATTATGTGTGTTAATAAATAATACATACCTCATTACCCCGCATATAGGCTTCCCTTGGCATGAATGTGTGTTCATCATCACCTGACCACTTTCCAACTATTTGACTATTGAATTGCTCTTCAGTCCATGATATAGTTTTCTTGGAAGTAGACAATTCAAGTGAAACTTCGGGCTCTACTGTTAATGGCAAAGTAACAACAATAGCTTGCTCATAATAATTTGGGGTTTCATGTCTACAGATTGTCAATTTATCATCTACAGATAAATCCCAGAAATCAGTCATCTTTAATTGTTCATTACAAGTACCTCCGGTGTTGTTCATCTAACTATCTACTGCAAAAATTGTCGCTAGCGACACCTAGTGTAGGATACCCCCTTGTGTATCCTAAGATTTTTTACTCTCTCAACTCTCAAGATCACTACTCGAGTGTATTATGTTGTATTGCTTCTCCTATTGATATCTAATCAATAAACCGCTCGGTACATTCATAGATACGCACCTCTGATCAAATCTAATAATGCAAGATTTTCAGATAAGTCACCCCATCCCCCCTCGTTGCAGCATGTGTCAAAGCCTTCATCAATATCCTGTTCTACTGAGAGATACTCTCCGAGTTATTAAGTGTTTTAGACTGTTACTCCTCTCATACACTAACACTACCAATTCCTTTAACCGTAGAAGCCACGAAAGAAGCAGCACGTCGACACAAATCTGCTGATGAAGTTAAATCGAAACGAGTATCATCATACTTGTTCAGAATCATAGCGACAATAATAATAAGACGTCTTATACCTCTTCTAAGCTATTTTATTCTACAAAGTAACCGTATATAAAATCACCAAGAGTACCAACAAATCCACCAGCCAACATTGGCCACGGACCAGGCTTACTTGATTTCTTAAGTAGAGAATATCCGGCACCACCAACTACACCGACGGTAGCGAACCGATATTGGGATAGGAGACACTTTGTTAATTGTTCTTTTCTCTCCTCTGATGTCATTATTGGTTGTTGTTGTTGTTGTGGTTGTGATGATCGAGCCGACATGAGTATGATTGCAGATGATTGTGTAGTTGTCAATTCCAAAGAATAGTAAAAAGTAATGGGGTGTTATCAGTATACTTGCAACGTCGACTACTCTGATTATTAGTTGTCTCAGTATTGAAAAGAGTCAAAAGTCAAAAGTGATGGGGGGTATCCTATATTTCTTCAGCTTGATGATTGTAGAAAGCCACCAAAAGACGATTGTTAAATCCGTGTACTACTATTCGTCGCCCGCAACGTCTACGGACTCTGATAGGCGACGATGGTGATTATGGTGCTGCCACTGAGGGGAGCACGAGAAGATGAGGTGGGTATAGAGATGTGAATCACTTCATAGAAATGGCGATCAAACGCAACAGTTTATTTCTTTTCTGCTGCACCACACAACATAGTCAAATAGTAGCCATTTCAAGATGAGAAGTAAAGTAGGAACCCTAGTACAACATCTCATTAGTAGATCTGTCACCAATGAGTTGTCAGTATCATCGGCGTTGGTATCAAATACTTCTTCCTGCTCATTTTTGACACAAGACTGTACATCAAAATTGCAGCATAATTATTTGCAACAAAGACAAAGATTATTCTCTACAAAGGCCAATGTTACACCTGCCGCTGCTGATCGACGTTTAGCAGGTAGACAACGATTTTATAAACATGTTGGTATTGCATCATGTGATCCACCCGTTGGAGAGCAAGCAGCTTCGGTATCTGGCAATATGAATTCATCTCCACCAAAAGAAAAAGAAGATAATTCACAACCATCACCAATATCAGCTGGAGTTGATGGTACACAAAGTGCCACGGGTGTTACCACTTCTATATCCAATACATCCCAATGGTCTGATCGTCTCAATCCTACCAATAATAATGATAACAGTTCAACATCATGGCATACAGTAACATTAGACAATCGGAAACTCAAAACACCACTTGGATTACCATTAGCACTACCCTCATTACCATTAGCACTAGCCGTAGCCGCCGAGTGGGATGCACAAAAGAAGTATTTACAACCGGCACAAATGCCATTAATGACATTATGTTGTACGGCCATTGATCAGGTAGCATCGAATCCCATCCCGCATCAAATTGATGTTATGAGATATTTACGTAATGATACATCGTGTTATTGGGCTGATCCAACTGAAGATCGAGTATTACATCGGCATCAATCGAAGGCGTGGGATGGATTACACACTTCATTGTCTAAAGAGGTATTAAAGTTACCTAGTGATATAGGACCAGCACAAGCAGTAGGAGGTGGGGATGCTATATTATTAAGTCGAAAGAGTTCTGGTAATCCACAAAGCGGACTGCCACATCCTCCAATATTGGTAAAGAAGGCGGAAGATTGGGTGAATAGTTTAGATGCTTGGACATTAACAGCGTTGTATAGTGCATGTGCCGAGAGTAAGAGTTTCTTTATTGGTGCCGCGTTGATACATGATGCAATGAATGCCTCCTCTTCAGAAGAAGGAGGTAGAGCAGTGAGGGATGGCAAGTGGGCAGTAGAGGCTGCTAGGGTTGAGGAAGAGTTTAATATTGAATGCTGGGGATTAGTAGAGGGTGGACATGATTATGACAGATTGAATTGTTCAATTCAGATGCATGCTGCCTCATTTTTAGCACAGACAGTGGCTGCACCTACTTATAAGAACTAAACCTATAGGAATGAGTAGATAATATTCTTATAACCTGATTACTTATCAATTGATATTGTTATTGTAGTCAAAGAATTGAAGGACATGACTCATAATGATTTGCATATCGGCACCACTTTCCTGACGCCGGTGTTGTCTTAACTCTGTGGTCTAGCTGTATCGTCAAGATTAGTTTTCCAAATAGCTAGCTCAAGAACTGATGTTGCATCCTTTAACTCCCAATATGTGATCAAGCCATGTATCTGTGCCAGCCTACGTTTCATTAGTTCGGTAATCAGACCGACAAAGGGAGATAATCCTGGAGCCGGGACAATATGATTAGGTACTTCTCGGAGACTGTCAAGAGCTACAGTCTTTTGATCTGGGCTTCTAGACTTGAGACGCCGGGCAATGTTGGTTTTGGCAAGACGCTGGAAGGTTCTAAAGGACATTCTTCCAGTGGAAATGACATCGCTACTGTCCAGTTTGTAGCAGTTGACAAACGAGTCTGCTCCAATACAGGGGCTCCCCCCTGAAAGCACTACATTCTGCAATTGCTTACAAAAAGTAAAGTTATCACCACATAATGTTGTAACCGATGCCGGTATCTCAACACTCTTTAAAGACGGACATTTGCAGAATACTTCCTTCTCAATCAACTGAACCTGAGGGAGCAATACGACCCTTTCCAACTGCTTGCAACAACGAAAGGTGCCCTCTTTAATACGGTTAACAGTAGATGGGATCGTGACGCTTTCTAATCCCGATCCGCTGAATCGATATGACAGATGATGGGACATTAAAGTGTTTAAAACCTGAACCTTTAAATGCAGATGATCTGATGCTAGTAATACACGAGCCCTCACGAGTTACAATCGTCTTCAGATCTCTACAGCCTTCGAAAACTGAGTCAGCTATGTAAGTAACTCCATATGGTAGGGAAATGCTTTCCAAGCCTGATTTACTAAATGCCCCTGCACCAATAGATACTATGCCATCGTGCAGTTCAATCATCTTTAAGTTTCTACACCCAGTGAACACTAATAGAGAAATTCCAGTAACATGGTATGGGATATTAATACTTTCTAATGAATGACATTGGCTAAATGCTTGTGCCTCAATAGAGGTAATGCAGCCATATAGGCGAATCTTCTTCAAACTGGTGCACTTCAAAAAAGCTGATTCAGGAATTGAAGTAACACCAAAAGGTATCTGTATATTTTGTAGCGAGGAACAGTGGCTAAATACTCCCTTCCCCATCTTAAAGGAATGGTGGTGCCCCGGAGGACATTGTGTAAAAGTAATTTGTTGAAGTCGTTCACATCCACTGAATGCCTCAGCACCAATTAAACTAACGGTCGACGGCAGGTTAATGCTTTCCATAGATATGCAAGCTTTAAATGCCATATTGCCAATTCGTTCGACGTCTTCGTAAAGTGTAACTTTCTTTAATTCGTGACATATACTGAATGCCTTGTCATTAATATATTTGATAGTTGATGGTATATTGATACTATTCAAAGATCTGCAATTACAAAAAGTCTCCGTGGCAATCCATTCAAGACCATCACCAAGTAAAGCCTCTTCAAGTTGATCACATGAATGAAAAGCCGAGGGACCTATAACTTTAACGGTGGAAGGTATATTGATACGGCGTAATGACATGCATTTGTAGAATGCTTCTCGACCAATATCCTTTATAGTTGATGGTATATCGATAACTTTCAAAGATAAACAACCATGAAAGGCACAATTTCCAATTTGTTGAACATCGGGACCAAACACAACCTCCTCCAATTTCCAGCATCCGCCAAATGCGTTATCAAAGACTGTATCTAACTGGATACTAACACTTTTCAGCTTCTTACATAGACTAAACGTACCCTCTTCAATCGATTGCAATCCCTCCCATAACTCTAAATGCTTTATATTTGATAATACACCACTGAATATATCCTTAGTTAATTCTGTAACAGATGGATCGACAATTAATCGTTTAACACTTAGTGGAATATCATCCTCATCTTGACCTGTGTAGAGATACCAATCGTCCTTGCCGTCTCTTCCAATTACTCTACTATTTTCATCAATGCCCGTATCCATGTTGCCCGTAATGCTTTGACAAAAGGTTTAAGGTTACAAAGGTGCACCTAATAGTCAAAAAATTCTGTTGAGACAAAGTACTATGAGTAGTATAACTTTTCAATGCCCTGCCTACAACCTCACCGATCACTACTCGGTACTGCTACTAATCAAGTCACCTAATTAACTACTATCTATTCTGATATTATCGAGATTATGCAGCAAACAAAGAGCCAATCTCTGGCTATTCTATTATTATCAGACACAGCGTAGCTGACGTCTCTTCACAAACATTAATTGTCCTTTTAGAATGCCATTTTTATAGTGCAATCCGAAATATTGTACTAATTCCTTTGTAGAATATTTTTCTCACTAGAAGTATCCACAAAGATTGCAAATGGATGGCCATTTATTAACCTTTAAGGATTATATGGAGAAGAAACGATTCTATTTGAGAACACTAATGTCAATCTCATAATAAGTTATCCCACAAATACTTTAGGATAAATCCCACTTATGTACTTGTGGTGTTTTGTGTTAGCTGTACGCTGGGTCTGACTAAATATCGTAATTGTACAAATGTGAGGCCTATAGAAGATACCATAAGATACCACATGGATAAGAACAGATGAAGACTATAGGCCTCACTAACTATGGTTAGGGTAGATTTGCATTAGAAATAGGTTAAAGAAGGATCACAATTGCGTAGCAAGCTAGCCGTAGCGCATGCAGAGGCTAGTCACTAAGTACTTAAGATTACCTTACTCAAGGGCAAATCCAAATACGCCCAGGGACATAAAACTTAGTAAAACAGCAGTAAGTTGTACTATTACATACGAACTATACCCTCTTAACGAATAATATACTAAACCATGTCGGGCGCACGTAAATTGCAAAGTAAGTAAGCTCTTTTTGTCTTTGTTGTGGCCGGCCGTCGAAGTTTCAGAGAGAAAATTGATTGGGGAAAAGACCAATTTTTTAAGTTAAGTTTAGTCAAACAGCAGATGTCAAAATTGTTTTATGGAGTTAGTTAGATGTAGTTAATTGGGGGTATTTCATGTATTTACATTGGTTTAATGTGGTGTTAAATATTTAGGTGGTTTGGGCTGCGTTTAAAGGTCATAAGCTGGTTAAATTTTGATGCATCAAAAATTAACAGTGAGGCACTTCAATGTGTAATGGTATTATATTGGCCTCATTGTACCAGAGGGATTATTGATTTAAGGTGCAGAAGGATTGTTTAATATTGGAGGGGCGTATTTGTTTTTAATGTCTTCAGGGGTTGGTGGTATATTATAGCCCAAGCAATATATAATTTTTCTCCTTGCCAAACTAACCCCATAACCTTCTTCTCACCCCTACCATACCATACCAAACAAATAAACACACCACAATAATACAGCCGAGATTGATCGGGTTATAAAAAAGGTAGATGAGGGTACGGAACTATTCGATGAAATATATGAAAACTTATACGAAGCCGTTAACAACAATCAAAAGGAAAAGTATGAGGCCGAACTCAAGAAGGAGATTAAAAAGTTACAAAGATTACGTGATCAAATCAAATCATGGATATCAGGATCGGAAGTGAAGGATAAGGATCAATTAATGCAGTATCGGCGATTAATTGAAACTAAAATGGAGGCGTTTAAAGTTACCGAGAAGGAGGCCAAGACGAAGACTTTTAGTAAGGAGGGATTAGCACGTGCCGAGAAGCTTGATCCCGAGGAGATTAAGAAGAATGAAACGATAGAGTGGGTTGGTGAGGTTATTGATCAGATACAGACTCTTATTGATGAACAAGATTTGGAAGTTGAAAAGTTATCCGCCGGTAAGGGGAAGAAGACTAACAAGAATCAAATTGAGGAATGTAATCAACATTTATCATCACATAAATTCCATATGAGTAAATTGGAGGGTATTATGAGATTAATACGTAATGATCGTATTAGTGCCGAGACTGTTGATGAGGTTAAGGAAGATTTGGAATATTACATTGAAAGTCATGAGGATGCTGATTATATGATGGCATATGATGAGGAGTGTTTTTATGAAGCTTTGGGTTTGGATGATTTGGACGTGGTCAATGTTGACAGGGTAACACAAACTTCTGCCAAGGTTGATGATGATATGAAGTCGGCAAGTAGTGGTAGTAAGAAGGAGAAACACACCAAGAAGACTACTACATCATCAAGTATGATCCCATTAACGATTGGTCGGGCACGCAAGTCCAAGAAAGGAGCAGATAAGGATGAGGTGTCATCATCGACTGAAGCAACGCCTACCAAGGCTGGACGAAGTAATTCAACGAGCGGACCAGCACCCGTGGTGGCACCCACTCCCAAGGCCCCTGCCGTTGTTTCGGGGGGAGCATCCATGGCAGCCGTGCTCAAGAGAGAGTCCGAGGAACGCCAAAAGGCTCAACAAGCAGCCGCTCAGCAACAACAGGCCGAACAAGCCCGTCAAGCTGCTGAGTTGTTACGACAGCAACAAGCAGAACAGGCCCGTCAAGCCGCTGAGTTGCAACAGCAACAAGCCCAGGCCGCACAGCAAAAGGCGGATGCCATGAAGCTTGCCGCCGCACAAGCCCAGCAGGCTCAACAGCGTCAAGCTGCCCAAGCCCAACAGGATGCAGCAGCGAAACAAGCCGCACAGGCACAAGCTCAACCGCCAAGTTCCCTCAATGCAGGATTGTCTGGTCTATCCTTGGATAATGCCGTCGTACCCAACGCTCAAGTTCCAGCACCATCCCTCAATCAGGCACCAGGTCATAATGCACCAAACAAGGATGCGACCGAACGTTACCTCAATGCTCTTAATGATTCATTCCTTCAAATACCAGGGACTAATGAGACTGAACGTAATAAGCAATACACACCACGTAATCCCTACCCCAACGCACCAGCGAGTTATCCTGTTATGCCATCGCCAATCTTTGAAAATCCGGCAGTATTCGAAAAGCTTGGCACGGATGCTCTATTCTTCATCTTTTATTATGCTCAAGGTACATACCAACAGTACCTGGCAGCACGTGAATTGAAGAAACAAAGTTGGAGATACCATAAGAAGTATATGACATGGTTCCAACGACATGAAGAGCCCAAGGTAACGACTGATGATTATGAACAGGGTACATATGTTTACTTTGATTATGAAACTGGTTGGTGCCAAAGGATTAAGAGTGATTTCAGGTTTGAATACTCATTCTTGGAGGATTCCTTGGCTTAGGAACTTGAATAAGTTGGAGGGGTGTTGGATATTGTTGAATTGAGTTTATCAACTAGAAGGTTGGAGGGGAGAGCGGGGCGTCATGATTAGTGTAAGTAGAGCCCAATGTAACTATAAAGCAATAGTGATTGATACACAAGGAGTATGCTAAACACTGAGTTTCTAGAGCTTCACTTACTCCCTCTAGCTGTAATGCAGTCTCAGTTTCACTCATCGGATAAAAATCGTCAAAAGGCTAGGATACCGGCTAAGAATGCAAAATTTAAGGAAGATGATTCAAGACTTGTGTTCTATATAGTTGCGATTGTTGTTTGTTGTTGTTGATCAAAGGAAAGGCAAGAATATAGAGGCTCTAGAGAAGAATGAAGGCATAACAAATAGCTGCAGAGCAAACCATCCGCAAGTAGTGAAGAGTATAGGATCTTATCACGGGTACTATCTGGGAATACTTAGGGAGAATCTTGATGACCAAAACATATTAAACATGAGTATGAGCATAATGAGCAATATACCCCTACTCCTCCTTCTCATATCAATCATCCAACACAATGCATCAGCTCAAGATGAACCCATTCCATATTATCCTCATTTATCAAACGACGATGAATCATCATTGCAATATATTATAAATGAACTACCACACACATACATTCAACAACATGAATTACCATTAAACTTCAGTTGGGCTAATATAAATGGTAGTTCATACTTGACTAGAATGAGGAACCAACATATACCTCAATATTGTGGGAGCTGCTGGGCTCATGCTGCATTATCTGCATTAGCCGATAGAGTTAAGATTATGCGTTCCTATAAACGTTCACATCATAATGTGTGTCAACGACATAATGGAAAATTGGATTTAGAACAAACTAGTACTACAAACAAAGATTCTAAAACAGATGAGGATATGATGCATAATAAAGAAACTAGTGATGATATTCCAACTGGTAAATTGGGTGAATTAGGCCCTCCAGTTGGGCCCGATTTAGATCTATCAGTGCAACATCTACTAAATTGTGGACCCAAAAACTCAGAAAAGCATGGGCACCTCTCCTGCCATGGCGGCAGTTCATTAGGGGCATATAAATATATACATGAAAAGTTAGGGTATGTTGTTGGTGATACGTGTTTAAGTTATTTAGCATGCTCAGATGATAGTGAGGAGGGATTTTGTGGCGAAGTGAGAGGGCTGACTTCTTGTGATAATCCATGGAATGTTTGCAGAACGTGTACTGGCTTCACAAGTGATGGAGAGGTTGCCAGTAGCAGCAGCAAAGATAATGGGGATAATGAAGATGTTGTGCTTGATAAGGATGGCAATGTTGATAATAGTGGAGAGGATGAAACTGATGAATACGGCTGCAAGGCAGTGCCAGAGGACAAGATCCCAAAGGTTAGCATATCGGAGTATGGCATGATCGAGCCGGGTAATATACATGCTATCCAAGCTGAGATTTATGCAAGGTATGTTTGGTATTTTATCGTGTGTATTGTTTCTTTTCTGTTACAATTCCTAGACCTATTCCCTCACCTCTCTACCCGTATCTTCTTAACAGAGGACCAATCAAGACGTCAATTAATGCCATGTTCATTGAAAACTACACGGGAGGTATTCTCGGTTCCGACAATGATCCCAAGTTACTCAATACAACACACACGCATGGCGTATCAATCGTAGGCTGGGGATACGACGAGAAAAGAGATAAACAGCATTGGATCATAAGGAATTCGTGGGGTCAATATTGGGGCGAGATGGGTTTATTCCGCATTGAGCTGGGACGGAATCTACTTGGGGTAGAAGAGAACTTTGCCTGGGCTAACCCTAGTACTTGGGTGACTCAGCAGTTGGGTGAGGAAGATGATGATGATTGTTTTGATAATACATATATTGATCCCTCGCTGGATGTTGCCGCTGTTCATCGAAAGTAGATTTGTGTGTGAAGAGAGTGTATTGTTATGAAGAAGAAGTAAATTAGTCGTTGTACATTTTGAAACTCTAAATAAAACGGATAGAGATAGATATAAGGTAGTGCAATACTGGGAATGCAAAGAAGGTAGTTTTTTGTGCACATCTTGTGTAACTTTTGCAATATAATGTATCCTTTAGATTTCCCTTTCTTTCTAGTATTGGAGTCAAACTATGAAGCCGGTATGAGGGGTGCATTATCACGGTTAGTAGAGTGTAGGTTGCCATGCAGTTTATCATCAGTTCTATTAATGGTGAGCCCGTGAAAGTATCTTCCACAGAGTTTTCAATTAACATTTACATGAAAACTCTCATAATTGTGCAGTTATTGTTTGTTGTTGCAATGGCGGCTTTATTGCTATTGATATCGATACTCGTCACTGTATTACCCTTCACTATTGCATTCCATATCCCTGTTACTCATTCAGTTCATAAGATGTCGACCAAATTACAGGCTACTAAGTCATCCGATACCATAAACACTGAACAACTTTTATCAACTTTAATCCATGCAGCAACTCATGGAGCACATACTATATCAACTTTAGCCGATACTGCACGCAGCGGTAATATCCAATTTAAAGAAGAAAATGATGCAAGGTCAGCGCTAACAATTGCAGATACATCTGCTCAGCGGGTTATAGTTTCATCAATACAAGGCGCATACCCTAATCTACACATTGTTGGCGAAGAAGATGAAAGTGTTCAAGTTGATACCGATTATCAATATACATTAAAGAACGACTTATTAGTAAATTATGAATGGATTACACGAAGTGATGGTAAAGCTGATGAACCACCGCCAGAGGAACTGGATATAAACTTACTTACTGTGTTTGTGGATCCATTAGATGGTACACGTGAATTTGTGGAAGGTAGATTACCCAATGTACAATCTCTAATTGGTGTGACTTATAAAGGTACTCCATTGATGGGAGCTGTTGGTTTACCATTCCCAACAACAAATGATAACAATTCAACAGAAGTACTCTTTGGTCTAGTTGGGAAAGGAATTGGTAAAGTTTGTACAAAGAAGAATGAGGGTAGTACTTTATCCGAAGTCAATGATATTATCAATTATGTAGTACCCAAAATGGGACAATATCAAACTGGAGATGGTATCAGCGTCTCCAGTGGAGACTCAGCAAGTGTCAGATCGGCAGTGGACTTAGCTGACAAGATCTTCGGTGGTATAACTCGTCAGGGTTTCGGTGCCACTGGCAACAAGCTACTGAAGATTGCCGAGGGAACAACAACTTTATCACTTTTACACACCAAGACGTCTCTTTGGGACACAGCGGCACCTACTGCAATCCTTAACGCTCTTGGTGGTAAAGTTACTGACTATTTCGGAGAGCCACTAATATACAATGCAAAGGAACTTGGGAATAAGATGGGTGTTGTTGCCAGTGGACCAGGATCGAATCATCTACATGATGATTTAGTCAAGAATATGCGTGGCAATAAGGAAGTATTATCTATATTGAATGGATTAGATGTTGAAAGTTATAGTGGTTCACAATGTGTTGATATTACGAGGGATTTGGATGGTTATCTTCTTACTCCTGACTACTTTCAACAAGCAATGGGTAGTAGCATTGAAGGAGCTATCAACTCAATTTACTGTCCGGAAGATACAGCAGTAAGAGGGTTGATGTCAAATGCTTGCAGGGTACACCTTAAACCATCGGGAGATACAGTATTCTATAAGCGTATTGTATTTGAGCATTTAGACCACGCTCGTGCCAAGATGAAGAGTGCACCCCATAAACTTGTTAGAGACGTGAATAGTTACAAAATGGAGGTAAGTGTAGAGGGTATCCAATCATTTAAACTGAAGGCTTGTGCAGTATACATCTCACATATCTATCATGTACTGTCTAGACTTCTTTCCTTGCCTCCCAAGCTTGCAAACAAGTGATTGAAAAGGCAGGATTAAGGATACCCAAGTGTTACGATGCCAAACTTTTACCTAATGCTGCAAACCCTATCGAATCCAAGTTTAGTCTATTGCTTGAAGACTTTGCCCCATTAGATGGATGGAGTCAACGATGGCTTCTACAAAGTGAAGACGAGGTCAAAGCCACTTTGACTACATTTGCCAAGTTACATGCTTTCTTTTGGAATGGATCAAACTTTTACAAAGATAAAGAAGCAGCTGCCGAGCTGGAGGATGGTGTATGGGAATCAGCAAGTTACGTACAACCTAAACTCCAAACACTAAATCAATGTCAAAATGTTGCAACAGGATGGGCATCAAGTAAACTGAAATGTCAGAAAGAACTTGAATCTCTTGATTATTGGGATAATCTTGGGGACAGGTTAGAATCTGTTGCCGAGGAGAATGGAAGACTAGCTCACCCGTTTGCTGTTGACGAATTGAAAGATGAATACATAAAGTACAGAACTTTTACGCATGGTAAGTCGGCCTACGCATAATTGTTTATGGAGGAGGATTAAATTGTTTTGAAGCTCAAGGTTTTGTGCATATGATGTGTCTGTTTACTAACCACCCCTCTAAAATCAATTTAGGTGACCCAAAGCAGGCGAACTTGTTCTTCCGTCAGTCATCAAGCTCATCCAACAACGTGGAAGTGGGCTTGATTGATTTCCAATGGTCTGGATTTGGGTTGGCGGCTACTGATATTGCTCACTTCATTTCGGCTGCGGTATATGCCGATTTACTCGTTGATGGTGGGGAAAGCAATCTTCTTCAGTACTACTATGAGGAATTGAAACAATATCTAGTTGAATATGGAGCATATGACTCTGCTGATGAGGCTATTGAACAGTATAGCTTTGACACCTTTACGGAGCAATATGAAACTGCAGTGCTAGATATGTGTCGTCTGGTTATTGCATACGCTTGGTCACGTTTTGAGCCTGTTGATAAGGATGACAAAGTTGGATGTGCCCGAACAATGAATAAGAATTCGTATAACAAGAGTATGCCTAATGTTGTTTGGTTGATGAGTCGGTGCGACTCTATATTAAAGTCTCGGGGGGTCTAAAATTAATGACAGATTATAATTCAACTAGATCATATTGAACTCTTATTTAGAGATTATCTCCTACCAGAAATACCTCTAAACCAAACAGTCTCGGTCATCTTGCTTCTATTTAGAATGCTACCTACCAGACACATCCAATTCAATCATTCCATAGCCCATCATCATCTGACGAATCATCCCTACTGCCCAGACGACGAGCAAAGCCAACCCTACGATTGCAATTAACAAAAGACACTGGCGCCACGACCTCCATATCACCAATAAGAATCATAGCATCATCCATCATCTTATCAGTTGATTCATCATCATTATCATTCGTAACATTATGAATTTGTAATCGTTTTACCATCGAGGGAAAGTATTTAGTTGCAACCTCTATTGCCTTTTCACCTTCCATTAACTTTTGTGTATCAAATTTCATACCTGGTTCATCTGTTGATATTGATGTTGTTGAAGATGTATATGGATCGGTACTGAGCATCATCATATTGCCTCCTGTCCATACAACATCTTGTGATACCCATCGTACCTTCTTCTTGTTATTTGAACTACCATTATTTGACCTCGCATAGGACGACGAAGAGGATTGCTGCTTCTGTTGGATGAATGTAATATCTAATTCACGATATCCACCCTCCGAACAAGTCAAGCATTCATCAACTACAACATTTTGTGTTGCCAATAATCCCCATGAATTATCCATTCGAAGGTTTGGAGTTGCAGCGGCATCATGTTGAGAAGATGATAGTACAGATGTTGGCGAGATAGATTTCTTTGCACCTCGTGCATTATTGGCATTGGTACTGCCTCCAATAGAAGGGAAGAATCGACCTTGGAACCATATTTTACTCTCATCTTTATCATCTGATTCACCTGGCCGTGGATCATGGATGAAAAACTGTGCATAGGTGTATACATAAAGATAAGTTATAAGTCGGTGCATGGTTATATAAAATATCAATTATGTGAACAAGATATGCACACAAATACATATACATATACTACATACTTACCACAGCACGACCGGTAACCTTTTGTAATCCCTCATCACGATCCCAAGTATTATTCACTCTCCTCTTTTTACGTGGACGTGTATGACATGCAGTTAGTTTCGTCCAACCAAGGAAAGGTTGCAATGATTTGGGTATGTTAGAGTTGTTTGTTGATTCGTTAGATAATTGCTTAGCGATGACTGATATACCATTATCACCAGTAGTAGTAGCACCATTTGATGAAGATGATGCCTTCCGCTTCCGGGTATACCATCCACCGTTATCCATATTGATATACCAATACTCAATAGCAATACATATCCTATACAACAAATAAAACTAAACTCTCATAAATGGGAATCGTGGCGAGTCAACTGTTCTCACACATAGAGATGAATGCATCATAAGGCATCTATGAGGCATCATGGCGTTGCAGTGAGTGTTTAATTGATAGCAGTATTATCACATCACATAAGTGTAACCATCGTGTATTATTAGCATTAGCAGAGGAGATTTTGACTTTTCTAAACGAGGGCATGTAGAATACCTTACACTACACAAACTATCCATCTGAAAATTGCAAAAACGATTATAATATTATTAGAAAGTATATCGGGGAAGACCATAACATATATTAGCAGAAACAGGAGTAATATGAGCACGTCCGATAGCAATCACAACGACGGTTCATCAAATGATGATGTATGTGAGATGAACAATAAGTTACAGAAATTGAGCACGAAAGATGATAAAAAGATCAGCTTTGGTCTATCTATGTGTGCCAATTGTGGTAAAGAGGGTGATGACGTCAATAATAAATGCAACAAATGTAAACAAGTGAAATATTGCAACGCCGCATGCAAAAAGAAGCATCGATCAAAGCATAAAAAACAATGTGAAAGATATGTGGCTGAATTACACAAAAAAGAACTGTTTAAACAGCCTCCGCCATTAGAGGATTGTCCGATTTGCTTCACTCGAATACCATTACTTGAAACGGGGAGTTACTATTATGCATGTTGTGGAAGGACAATATGCAGCGGATGTATTCAGGCTCCAGTTTATGATAATCAAGGCAATACAGTTGCTGAGAAAAAGTGTGCTTTTTGTAGAACTCCATTTCCTAAATCAGTCAAGGAGGAAGTAGAAAGGTACAAGGTGCGAGTGGAGGCTGGAGATCCCATTGCAATATACAATATAGGAAATTCCTACCGTAATGGGGTGTATGGTTTTCCACGAGATTACACAAAGGCATTAGAATTATATCATCGGGCAGCAGAACTTGGTTCAGCTAGAGCATGTAATGATATTGCTTATGCGTATGTTCGTGGCGAAGGAGTAGAAGTTGACGAAAAGAAGGCTGAGCATTACTATGAGCTAGCAGCAATGAAGGGAAATGGTACTGCGAGGCACAATTTAGGTATTACAGAGAGCTATGAAGGTAATATGGATAGAGCACTCAAACATCTCATGATTGCAGTTGGGGGTGGACATGCTCAATCGTTAGAGCGTATCAAAGATTTATACTCAAAAGGACATATAACAAAAGATGATTATACGGAAGCATTACTGTTATATCAAGCATACTTAGATGAGATTAAGAGTCCCCAGAGAGATAAAGCTGCTGCAGATGACGAGGATTGTCGATACTACTGATGGAAGAGTATAATGATATGACCAATCGTTACTATTAGCATAGGTATATTAAAAACTAGTCTATAACAGATTCTTAGCAGACTTAATATGCATCTAGTTCAGCTAGAAGTAGGCAACTCGCTAAACGTTTCTCTTTAGTCATCTCTGCTTCTCCCATCACTCCTTGATATGTATGTTGCCCGAATAATGGCAGATAGTATGTCGAGCTTGAGCACAATAATACACCTTTAATAAGATAGTGTAGACTATAGAGACTTTTGAAGCAGACTGTCGAGTACCTCTTAGAGAGTAAACCTAAGATATGTACCGACGCCAACCAAGCTATCCTGGAATCATTAAACCATCTCAACTTATTGCAATAACTTTCATTGTGATATGCTTCTTTATATACAATTTGACTTCGATATTAAATGAGATCAGTACGGCGGCCATCATAGATGACAACAAACTGATAAGCAGTAGTACATCAAATGTAGTAGAAGTAAACAGCATTGTCCAACCAATTGCAATTCATCAACATGGTATGACTCCACAAAGTGCAAGAGAACAAAAGATAAAGATGCAAAAGAATGAATCTTTTTGTTTATCAAAGTTACCACCTCAATGGTTTAAAAAGTTACCACCTCGATGGTTCAAACAATCATCTATCGAATGTGACAAAAGTTACAATGAGAGAAGAATAGCATCATCTCGTTCACCACCACGAAAGATAGTAGATACAAACAATACAATATACTTTCTACATATAGGTAAAGCAGGTGGTACTTCAGTAGATGAATTATTAGGTAATATATTCAAATGTCAACATAGAGCGTATATTGGTGAGAAACATTATGATTATTCCTATATACAACAACAGATTCAAATTAAGAAAGAGCAACAAAGTCATCTTCGTGGTGGTAGTTATAATGATAAACATGATGAAATAGAAGCAGATGTTATAACATTTCTTCGACATCCTGTTTCCAGAGCTGCTTCGCAGTTTTACTTTTCCAAGATGTTACCGTGGGCAAAGAAGCAGAATGCCTCCTTTCTTTTTCAGACATTCGATAACTACTTAGATACACCGAACAAGACTTGGTTTCAGCCTATCTTTGATGGAGAATCAGGCTCTGACTTCTTAACGGGCATCTTTCCAACAAGTGATGGACATTGGGTTGCATCAGATGGTAAGGAAACGGATGAAAAGATATATCTACGACAAAATAAAACAGCAGCATGTCTATTAGCAGCACAACGGTTAGAGGAAACAGTTTGGTTTGGTTTGTTAGAAGATGTTGATCGGAGTATGAAACTATTACAAATTACAATAGGATTGGATGCTACTCCTGTTCTGCCCAGAGCTAATAAGATGCAATATCCAAATCCAACAGAAGAGACTAAGAAGAAGATTAGCAAGTTTGTGCCTAAAGACATATGGTTATATGAATATGCCAAGCGATTGTTTGAAGCTCGTTGGAAGTACTACATTGGAAATTGTCCATATGTTTCTCCGGAGCTGCCACCGTTACCAGATTTTGGGTAGAGACTTTGCTAGTTTTTCATCATATCATAATGAAGAAAGTACCTACATAACCTATATAAAGACGCACATTAAGTTAAGCCTAAGCCTATTTCCTATCCTACCTATTACACTATATTAACCCAATCTGCTGACAATTCTACATGCATCTTATATCTTTGATCTATACAACTCACAATACCATTATGAAGTTGCTTATATTTGCCTTTCGTGTCATGAAAACGAGTCATACCCATGGCTTCATAATTCCCTCCTTTACCCTTGACTCCTTCTCTTATTATCCATTCATTTTCATTACTTTTAGAACCAACGACTCGAACAGTACGATCATGTGCACCAGTATAGATACCTTCGTCAACATATCCTGTGGTATCTATACCTTTGAATTGTTGAAAGAGTATAAATCCCGTCTTGAACGCACCAGGTCCAGTAGTCTTTGCTGCATTATTATCCGATATGTCAGTACGAAATGCCATTGTTTGTAATGAGTGTTTGGCACTTAGATACATGACCGGATGTCGTGGACTTGCCGCGAACCAATATTGAGCTGGTATACCTAACTTTTCTAATGGGAAGAAGGCATCATCTTCATTGGTTATGGAATCAACATTGAAGGTATTTGGTGAGCTGTCCATATCACTATAGATTCCTCCATACTCCCATATCATTATGTATCGCCATATATCTGCTTTTGCTGCCTGTTTTAATGTTGTGAAGAGGAGAAAGTTAGAGACCAGCAATACATTGCAAGTGTACATATCATATGAACACACACAAGCATACAAACCAACAAACAACTCACCCCAGCAGTAACACAACTCATAATCTCGGGAAATTCTGGAAATTCAAACCATTTCTTTTCATATATAAATTTATTCACAGCATCATCATCGTGTATGTATATTGAATATTTAGTACCTAATGTATCCTTCCATTTTTGTATATTATTTGCAAATGATGGTGTCATACAACGTGATTTGGATGTTACATGAAATAAGTATGGTATTTTACGATTTGATGGATGTGTTATATTGTCTGGCTATATAGAATTGAGAGATGAGCATATGATGTGTGCAAAAATTGTTAGTTGCAATTAAAGCAAAATGGAATCAGCCTCTCTTGTCAACTTACAAGTATATGATCCTCAACATAAACTAATCCCTCTGAACAATTATATTTACTATGTGTACCAACCAATTCTTGTAATTCTGCATTAGGATGGGGATGTAATGGCAATGTTTTACCACGAGGATCAAATGGATGTGAGTTTGTTATTCTCCTCCTCCCTTCTACACCTACATTACTACCACTACTTCTACTACTCGTATCAAACGATTCTGGAGAGATTAATAACTCATCAGTATTATTATTGGTACCCAATAATGATAATTGTTTAGCTACCCATATGAAATGGAATGACACTGAAGCAGCCAAACCTAACTTGAGAAATAGATTTTTATGTCGGGAGTTGATAAATGAGCTCTTATTTGATTTAGTAGTACTGCCGACGTTATTTCCAGTAGTACCGCCGCTACCAGAGCTACCACTTCTTTTAATACTACTATTCGTTGATGTCATTACTCAATATGCATTGTCTTGAGTAGAAGAGCAAGAAGAGGTTGCTTATTATCACAAATAAATGCCAAATTATTATGAGAGTTTTCATGCGAATGAAATGAGAAACTCTTTTTTGGGTAGTTGGGATATTAGGTACATATCGACTACAGACATTGGAAATAGATAAAGTTAATCCATTAAGTCAAACCCAACTTAAAGATGAAGACTCATCAGGAGCTACATCATATCTTACTTCGGTATGCATTGCAATATGCCTTTCCTTTCTCGTGGGCATAATTTTTCTGAGCTTATAGATATCCATGTCTAACGGGTGCACTTGCACTATAGAAGAGGAACATAAGCTAAAAATTATTCACAACTACTCATTAGAATCGGTTAAAGAATATAAACATATGTAATATCCTGTCTCTATGTTATCCTTGTCTATCCTGCTTCTCATTTTGTAACTAATATGATATCAAGCATCATCCTTCTTGCTTCAAGCGTTTCGATTCTCCCTGTTCACCAAGATCATCATCAGACTTGGCCTTCTCTGCACGCCCCAAAGCCTTCTTCTGACGAAATTGATCTGCCATATACTCATATTGTCCCAAAGGTGATAACCACTTCCTTTCTTTTAACTCCTCATGGGTTGCTGGTTCAAAATGTGTCATCGTCTCACCTGCCCAGCCATATTCCCAAAATACAGTATCCCCAGGAAGGACTCCACATGCACCTCTAAAAGTCGAACATACACATTCATGATCATCATCATTGTCATTATCATACTCACCCGTACATTCCTTATGCATCTTTTCATAAAAGCGAGAACGGATTTGAATTTCAGTGAGGTAGGAACCATCCTCATTCTTCTCCTCACAACAATCTTCAACGAATTTATTTATTGGAGAAAACCTTGATGCAATAGTTTGGCTGAGAAGTGATCCTTTACCTGAAATGTATTCCCCATCCTCATTCTTTTCCCATCCAAATTTGGGGTCATAGTTGTCTTCTATTCCACCACAACCCTCCAATGCCTCAAGAAATGGATTTTCAGACTTTTGACAGCCAGCAGGCCAGCAAAAGCTCATTTTCACACGGTATGTTTCACTTTTGTCGTCGCCATAGCCATTCTTAGATTTTACAAGACGAGGACCGCCGGACATTATGATTGTGTGTAATTTTTATGATGTTTATTGGACGACGTGTATTTATTATTTGTACGATAGTTTGCCCTAAATAAATGGCTGTAGGCGGTTGAATATGGTCTAATTAAAGTACTACAGGCTTGCAATTGTTATTAGTAGTAGGATGTACCTCTATATTTTGGTCAATCAGAAGGTGCACGCCTTTGACAAGAATTTGCAATAGACTTGGTGATAGGTTGCCCTAAACAAATTTTATTATTCGACTACTAATAGGGTTGATACGCGATATCTAATGTGGTTTGGGTACTAGGAGTTATTGTTAGGCCGTAGAGGAGGTGGTTCTATTATGTATCTACACTAACACTAATACCAACTCAACTCATCATAGACAAAAAGTGAAGTAACTTAGTATGAGATACATTGAGGTCGATACTTAAATATTTATAGAATAAACGAACCTTCCTATAAGGTCTGGCCGATCGCCGTTTGGGGAAACAAAAAAATTTCAACCTTCCACGTGGAATATATTGGCCACTTTTCTTAGGGCTTCTAAGTGAAAATTTGATTTGCATCTTCTGTGAGTAGTAGTTTGATATTGAGATAATCAAAGGTAACAGTACTGTTTCTAACCCATTTTTACATGTAGAATCCATTTTTGATATCTATTTGGGGCATAATTGAACTTTGGACCTAGTATTTTCCCTTCAAAGTCAAATCTTGCATTTTGTAGGTGGCCACCACTATAAATGGCACCTCTCATAACTCAGCCCCATCCTATTGCAATATATTGTTTGAACATTGTTTCTAGACCAGTTTTGCATGTAGAATTCGTTTTTGTTACTTCTACAGGGTGAATATGACTGTAAATTGTAGTAATAGAGTGCCAAAGTTTCGACTAAGCTTTTTACATACAAATTTTTGGCAACTTTTAATAGGCCGATTCAATACAAACCATCTTACATACAGCTTCCTAATACATTATAGAAGAGATCTGAGTGGTATAATAATGTAATATGACCATTATTGATAGAGATATGCTAGGATTAGTGTTTGACATTGAAAGGTTTTTAACAACAATTTTTGGTCTTGACTACCTTTATGAGACTTGTGCATTTTCATTTTGCTTCCCCAGAGGTCTGTTCGGCCATACCTTATAGTATTACTCGGCCGGCAATATGAATTGGTTGACCCTAAATAAACTAAAGACACCCCCCCCCCCCTGGGACGCACGGCGGAGAAGATATTGCATGTGGATTAAAGCTGATCAAGATGGCTAATACCAACCCACCACCACGTCAATATACTGTACAAACAGCACCCCGGCTATCATCCAATGGTGCCCTTATCTCAAATGAAAACGATACAAATCCCGTACTTCTTGAGGCAAAGTTGTTAGAATCAATAACCTCCATTAATCAGCTAATATCATCAAACATTGCACTTAGAACAGGCATTACAAGAAGAGATGGACAATGAATTACTATCAGCATTAATTGAAAATGATGAATTAATAATACGTAAGATAGACAATGCTAGAATGTTAAGTATAAAATTAAAGAATATGAATGGTGGTGTAGAAGTTAGTTTAAATGATAAAATTCCACTGTATACTGGGTCTGAATTAGTGCAGCAGATAAACAAGAGGAAAGATGAGGATGGTAAGAAGAAGAAGGATGAGGGTGGTAGTGGAATGTATCTTTAGGGTGATTAGGTTTGGGGTGGCGGGTACACATCAAAATTTTCGATTTATGTACACATCTTGTGCACAAAAAGTATAAGATGGTGCTGCAATATATATAAACTCACATTTAGATGGATATTTGCTACAAATAGATGGTATTGATAGGGTTACATGGTGGCCGCAATAAATGCATGTGGATCAGTGGACTTTCAATGGTATTGGGGAATTACGAGAAAGGATTCTATAACCCCATTCATTAAAACCGAGATGTAAGAAAAAGGTTTTAGTTGCAATGTTGTGCGATTAACATATGATTCGGCGAGTGGTGGTGGTAAAAACAGCAAACAGACAGCTCTTCTTTCAATCAGATTGCAATGTGTGCTGCCACAATGTTATTAAGCTCCTATCACAACAACCATTAGATCAATCAATAGACTGAATAACATTATCCATAAGAATAAGAATAGCAACCATGATTAAGTGGCTACTTACGGCGGCGGCGGCATTACTTCTCCTATCATCCACCGTCTCGGCTGTGGCAGTTGGTAATGAGACGGTCTCATCATCCACAACAACAAACTCCCTCCACCACCATCACAGACGAACAAACTCCAACCACCAACTAAAACCAGAACCAAAGAACTTAAATATAATCAACGATCGATTCGAAGCAATAGCACAGTTCACACACTCACAACTAAGTAAAATACCATCGAATGATGATAAGGACTTTGATTTGCAATTGGCACAAACATCACTTGGTAAACGTCCAACACCGATGCCCACGCCTATAAAAGATTTGGAACAGTTTCAATTGAATACTGATACTCCTACTAGTACTACAGATTGGCCTACATTTTCACCAAGTTTATCTCCTGTGATGACCTTTAAGGCAACATCGGATAGTCCTTCTTTGATGCCAACAACAAGTAATCCTACACCATCACCGTCTATTGAGCCTACAACATCCGCACCAACCATCTCACCCTCAACACAGGAGCCTTCCTCGTTTCCTGTAACACCACTCACTTCATCTTCTCCTTCCTCGGTTGATAATGGAGAGGGTGATGTTAATGATACAGTTGACATTGAGGAGGAGGATAATTGTGCAACATTAACGGTTAAGAAGTGTAAAAAGATGAAGGACGTATGTGAAGTGATTGATGATGCATCGTGTAAAAGTATTAACGGTGCTATCCTGAATGATACCAGCTACCCCACATTCTATCCTACTTCGTCATGGCCTACTTACACACCGACCGATGTGGATGGAATCTTGTCAAGTGCACCCACTCTCTCCATTCTAGATGCTGAAGCTGTGACTTCTCATCTTCAAGTGAACAACGAAGAGGACGAGAGTTACTTCCCCACTTACTCACCATCCGAGGTATCAACAAAATCAACTTCCGGCTTGAGTAGTAACAACACCTCCATATCTTCCAACAGCATCACATCAAATCATGGTCGGGTGTGCCCTCAAGAGTTTAACATATCCATTGAATATAAAGGAGGAGATGTCGTGTCTATCAAGAGAAGTCGTCAATGTCGAGCCAAGCGTTGTCATGTTGAATATCAATGCAAACACTGGCCAGAATCGGCATATTGCAATCTCCTCGTGCCCGGGAAGCGTGGCTCTGACAAGGGATGGTTAAAACTTGGACGGTGTTTTGATGCCTCTGGTGTTAATGATGTCTCATTAAATAATACTGTTGCAGAAGTGGAGGAACAAGGTCAAGGCAATGGCAGAGAGGACGCGGCTAGCTCACCCACTGGGGAATCAACCACAGGTCAAGAATCCTCACACCATGAAGAGAATGAGGATGGTAGCCTTCCTACACCATCCCCATTGGCTCATGATCAAGCTTCTTCTAGTCATCAAGATAATGAGGATAGTGACATTCAGTCCGTCCTTGATGAGACAACTGATACTCAACAGGCTGGCACCCCAGACATTGATGAATCTATCCGAGTTCCTCTACCTCGTATCATCGCTGACATTACACTCTCATCAAGTCTATCCGAGGAGTTTGAACAGAAGCATATCCTATCAGAAGCCATGACAAACATGATCTATAATTTGTTTGGCATTTATATCTATCCGTCATTATATGATCTTGTTGGTATATCACTCAGTGTCGACATAAAGAAGAATTCGAATGAGGTTGGTGATGCCGAGACAACTCGTGTCCATGCCTACTTTGATGGAGACGCGTTATTCTCTATGATCGGTGCCCCTGCTAAAAGTGATTTGATCACTCTCTTGGTTCAATACTTTGATATTGATGAGTTTAATCAACGGTTAGTGACTTCAGTCGGTGGTCGAAGACGTCTATCATCGGCAGATGAGGAGGACTCGGTCGTTGTCAAGGTTAACTCCGTCTTCTTTACACTTGAGGATGGATCTCTTGTATCGGCTGGGGCAATTGATTGGGAGGAGGACAAGCTTCCGCCGCCGTCTACAACTCTTGAACGAGATAACCAATTGCAAGTTGCTTTTGTACTCTCAGCTCTGCTGGGTAAGTAGTTGTTTATGATACTGGCCGATGACAAGATACTTGTTTCCTACTTCCCAACTTACCTTTCTTCTCTCCTATATCCTTCTATTCGATAGGTTTGGCTTGCATGTCGGCCCTGATCATGTTCGGTATCTATTACAAGAGAATGAAGGATGAGGATGAAGAGGAATTGGGTGCATTTCCTTCGGCTCTCCCTTCCACCCTCCCCTCTGCCCCTCGAATTGGAGCTGCTCCTATGCCTATTAGTTCTGAGACATCTCTCAACCTTGAGGAAGGTTCAAGGGTTTCCGAGCCACTCGACACGATATCAGAGGTAGCTATTAACACAAGCACAGAATCGGGTGTTCATATTCAAATACCAGCAACGCCTGATCAAGCTGTTAGTGATCTATCTCAGTTTGCATCGGACGGTTCTGAGGTTTCATCATTCTCCTATTCGCCATCCAATGCTGCCATGGGCAGTCCAGCACATGGCCTAGGCTTTGTTTCCTCTCCAGATACCCCAGCATCTCTTGGCCTAGGTACTACCAAGAATAGAAGAGTAGCCGGTTCTCCTTCCGATCTACGTGTCATGTCGTGGGCTGGTGACGTTGGCCTGGGGTTGAAGAAGTACGATCCAAGCAACTATCATTGGCATTGGGAGATATATCAACAAGACTCGACTATGGAATCTGTCTAGAGATGTTTTGTGTTTAGTGATGTGTATGAAATGTGAATAGTATGGACGTGAAGAGTATGAGAGTGTATTGAGCAGTGCAAATGTATGAAAAAAAGAAGTGGCAGTGAATTTATGAGAAAGAGTAAGTTCACGGGAAATGATGTTACATGTTGTGATTCAAGAAGAGGGAACACCCTTGTTGCTAGAGTAAGACATTAAAGCTATTGTGTTAGTATGATCCTTACATACCGTTTAGACACATGATAGAGAGGTTTATCAACACATTATCCTATAGATAGCATCATTACCTATCATTACAAGTCTCTAAGTGGACATCATTTTATATGAGGTAAAGTATCCTTCAGGGGAATATAATCCTTCAACTGTGCTGCATTGTATGGAAGTATCCTCCGAAACCCCAGGGAAGATTTGTTTTTTCTTCTTCTCACAAGTTTGTTGCTTATGTACTGCTACTTTCTTCCAGCGCGCAAATAAACCACAGCATAAAAGAAAGTATTGTAGTGATTGATAGGTGAGTAATATTGTTAGTTAGGGTATTAATTGGTAACAGCGATCTGGGTGTTCAACGAGGCAAGCTCCCACTTTGGTGATGTCACGTTTTGATATTATTATTGCATGCAATAATAAGTAACATGTTGTTTGTTAAACAAGAGTTGGTTTATTGCAAACCATGTTGCTTTGTACAGCTATGGTGATATAAATAGTGAATTTATTGAATGTATATATGTTCACTCGGAGGTGGGGGCGGCGGCGGCGTGATCTATTGATACTGCATAAAGAGAAGGCTTCATGCATTAATTCCACATCAAAATTATATTAACCATATAATACCATATCCTCTCTCTCTCTCTTCTATATATCCTTTAGATATACAAGTACACATATATAATATAGATAATATTACCAACCCATCATGGATTCACCACCACCAAATAATAACAACCCCAACGGCAATCAAGCCGCTAGAGCGAAGGAAGATGCAATCAACCGACCTGCCAACTCAAATAATATGAATGAAAATGGTGAAGTTGATATGATTAACTTACAGGATAATGGAATAGTAGTTGTTATGTTTCTAATGAGTGTTGCTGGTTGGATGCTGAGGGAACGGTGTGTTTGTTAAATCATTTAACACTCATGCAAAAATAAGTGACACACGTCTTGTGCATAAGATGTTTATTGATGTTTTTGGGGATTAGGAGAGTGCAATTTGCAGTTAGTTTATACGTCTTATCCTTAGGTGGTAGGGGGTACAATATCATGTAGATGGCTGGTGGAAATTGCATTTGGTGTAAAGTTGAGGGTTGGGGGTGTTTAGATGTCTCCCCGGTCATTATGTATATTAGATAGAGAGGTTTTAACCTAAGCTGTGGTATTATTGCCTGCAAAAGAATGAATACTTTAGGGTTTTGCATTGTGTTTGTTATATATCGGGGCAGGCATTAATCATCGCCTAGAGTGGGAGGGTGGTACTGTGGGTGAGTTTAATTCGAGGAATTTATTTTCAGAACTTCTCGTGATTCGTCTTTATGGATTAGGAATGGGGCTCAATTTATCTAGAGTCAAACGAGGGAGGCATATCGCAGTAGCCTCATATGTAGTTTGCAAAATGTTATTCTTCATCCAACGCAGCATCATCTTCTCCATCATTGTTCTTGGTAGCCGCCGCCGCATCTGACGATACTAGAAATGTATTTGCAATGTACGGCGAGGTTTCACTTGGCACCGCTCCAGATGAGAAGATATGAGGGGGGAAATCCAAATATACCACCACACCACTCCGTACTTCCTTAAAAGTTACGATCACCACGTTCACTCATCTTATTACCACTCCCCCTAGGATTCTCCTCCTTCCAATCATCCCATTCTCTATCCAATTTCGCACTAGCCTCAACCAACTCTTCATTATCCTCCATACCATCTTTTACTAATTGTTCATATCGTTTTGGTTTATATATAGCTTGTTCTTCTGCTATCTTTTGATTTTGAGAACGTTGGATTGCCTCAGCTCGTTCACGGTCAGCTAATTCGTCTAATGACATAGTTGGTAAATTCCAGGATGGTTTGAATATACCCTCTTTTATATTTTGACGTTGTGGTATCTGTGATAATGATGATGACGGTGGAGTAGAAGTGGTTGATTTAAGTTGTCCATTGGATAATGTTTGTTTGGTATATTCTAATTCACCTGTTAGTGGATTTTGGGTGATTTGTGTCATACTCATTGGTTGTTGTTGTTGTAGCCTTCCTCCTTGTGGTCCGTTTGCTAATCCATTGTTTGAACCTGGAGACATTCGAGCTGCAGCAGTAGCATGAGATGACATTCTATTCATCCTACCATCACCCATACCACTCATTCTCGTTTCTTCCATCTTTATACTCATATCTAACATATCCAATTCATTCCTTGAACTGTACAATTCTTCCAAACTTTCCTCAGCATACAACTTTAATTGTTCAATATATAATGTACGACTTAATGATTCATAATTATGATTATCAAATGTTTCTTCGTTTGATATATTGAGACGTGTTCGTTGTTGGAGTTTGGATTGTAGTAGTTGTGTTTGAGTTGTTAGTGCTTTTTTACGTTTATAACGTTGTATTTTCATTTCACGTACTTGGGATGGATTCATTACTAGCTTTACTTCATTTCTTCCATTATCACCTTCTTCTGCTGTTGTACCTCTATCACTACTACTGTTCATATCATCCATATCTAAATAGGTATGATATTCCTTAATGGTATCATCTGATAGTAACACATCATCCTTGTTATTATTTTCACTCAATTGTTCCAATCGTTTAAGATATGAATGATAATATTCCATTGCTCGAATAACATTCTGCTTACGTAGTTTAGATGGACTTATTGCTGTACTGTTACTGGTTAGACTACTTTCATTTCTACCATTGCTCTCCCCATCAGCAACAGCAGACTGCGGCTGTGGAAAGTAAGTAGGCAACATTAAAAAAGCACGTCCCAATTGATAATCAACACCAAGTAATTCTAATGTTGATGTTGATATATCATCTAATGTTTCATTATTGGATATTAAATTAGACTGTGATATTTGTGTTTGTAACTTTGTTAATATTGATATTGATTTTTCGATTGGTGTTAATTGTTTATTGTTTGGAGGGGAGAGTTTGGTATCTTCGTTGCTATCTGCCTTGCCGTCATCGTTGGGTATAGCGGTAGTAGTGATATCACCATCTAATAAACCAATAGATAATGCCAACGCCTCCGATAGAGAGGTTATACCTGATGATAATTCAGAGTCTGTCATTTTTTTATGGTAGGATATTGTAAATAAAACTTGAACAAAAGCGTGTAGCTTTCTTACAGTAACTTCAGAGTTAACAACACGGCGTATTAATAAAGGTTAGAGGAGAGATTGATAGACGCGAATAGAAGAGATTAGAGATATCAACTGAACGATTAAAGGTTGAATAAGTAAGAACATAATTTTTTGATGTTGTATCCCCCTTTTCTCCCCCCCCCCCCAGAACTATCACGTATTGAATTACATTACTACTTTTACAATGCCTCCCAGTATATCATCATCAGATACTACTACTACCGACGGTGGTGATATAATCTCTCGTATCTATCTCATTCGGCACGGCGATAGGTTTGATTATGCGTAAGTACGGTAATGTTTGATGTTATGTCATTTTTTTTCTTTGTTGATGATCCACACAAATTCTGTACATATCATATGTTTATTGTTTGGTGTTTCGTCTCGATTTGTTTGTATAATATATGATGTGTATGTTAAATTTTATTATATTTGTTTCTGACTAAATTAAATCATATTATATCATATCACACACCTAAAGCAACCCATCCTGGCTCGACTCTGCAAAAGAACATGATGCATTAATTACCGATCCACCACTCTCGGCATTAGGACATCGTCAAGCACACGAGACTGCTGATCATTTATCAAAGATTACTACTAATGATAATGTACATCAAATCTTAGTATCACCCTACTTGAGAGTTATTCAAACAGCATGTCCTACATCAAATGTATTAGGTGTACCATTGAATATTGAATACGGACTTTCAGAGGCTCATGCCACACCGGGTAGTGTATTACCATCAGCAAAAGAACGCTTTCCTTACTTTCCGCAAATCAACCCAATGCATCAATCATTACTCAATGTTCAACCTACACCTGGATATACTTGTCCAAAGACAGGTCATCCATGTGAGGCGTTTGCAGGAAGGTATGTTCAACGTTTGGGAGAATTTGCATCTATATTAGAGACAACTTATCATGGAAAGTCGGTAGTATTATTCTCTCATGCTGCATCTGTGGCATTAGTTGCGGCTCTGCTCAAGTGTAGTATGAGGAGTTTAAAGTTTGCACCTTGTGGTATATATCATTTAGAACGAAGGGGGAATGAAGGTCCATGGACATTACAAGGGAATGGCGAAAGTAATGAAGAGTATGTCACAGAGAATTCCCCGACAACGTACCCATGGGGATTCTCAGAGCGTCATTTCAATGAAGAAGAGGGTAAACCGCCATATCATGGGAGCTCAGAGGGGATTGATTTGGATTACTTTGTAGAGAAGGAAGGAGAGTCTAAAATGTAAATAAAAAGTTGGATTCACATTACACATAATCCCCTAACTTCTTCAGTAGCTTAGACATCTACTTCTCATACCCTTACAGTTAGCTTAACACATCTACTTCTCATATCCCCCCGCACACACATCTTAAAGTCTCCAATCCATACTAGCATCCTCCCTCTCCTCTTCCCACCAAGTAGTAGTCTTATACCCCGTCCTTAAGAAACCAAATAATGCACCCTCATCCTCCTTCTTGGCAATAGTACCATCCTCTCTTAATGCATCAGTTAATTGTTCTTTAAATTCACCTAAAGCAGGCCGTACATCATTCCCAACTACCTTACGATATCTCCCGGTACCCGTATCTAATAATGTTTGAAAATGTCCAGGATACGAACGGAAGATACATCCCTGAAAGTTCACAATGAACGGTGGTTTATCTACACTACGACTATACTGTCTTGTTCGTAAATAGTATACAGGTTTCACACGTGATAGGAACCGATCTTGAAAGTCTTTACCTGGAAAAGCCGGAGCACCCAAATCACCCCTCAATACATCCAATTTTAAATTATAAAATACAATCACAGGTGATTTGCCAGTTTCTTCATCCTTCTCATCTTTAATTTGTTCATATAATTCTTCAACATCTGGTAATTCCTGTGCCGATGCACCAATGATAACATACATACTTGTATTCTCAATTGGTTTAGTGGTGCCACCACTACCACGACCCATTAATCCGATTAATAAATTTTCAGGTTTGAATAATCGTGTATCACCCTCGGCACTTCGTCGTAAACTTGTTAATGTCACGCCCGGGAATGGATTTGTAGTCATTTCCAAATCTTCCAGCATTATATTACATTCACTTTCATCTGGTAACATAATGGCAACATTGTTTTGTGATCCCGTGGTGGCGAATGATTTAGCAAAGTCTAATGCCAGATTAACATTAGCCTTGGCAACATCATAGGCAGAGACATCATCCATTTCTAATACATTGGCTGGTAATGGTGGGAATTCAATTTCAAGTAAGTTGTATCCATCGTTAATTGCACTTTTTGTTGCTGAGACTGATGCACGTTGTAATTCAAAGAAGGATGATGGGGGCGGGGTATTATCGGCAGAGACTTTAACTTCCTCGGGTGTTGACCCTCCTTCTATTGTTGGTGCTGGTATGTTCATATACAGTGGAGATATTATGCATTGTTGTTTTTGTTTTGATACTGAGTTTGTTGTTGTTAGCGGTGAAGGAGGAGCAAAAGCTTGGACAGAAGAGAGACCGCAGACAAGCACGGCCACAGTGGCAGCTATATTTCTATTGACCATGGTAGGTGCTTGTGTATTGTATTGTAGTAGAAGAAGATAAGGTATGAAGAGCCGCCGCCGAGCAATGCAAAACGCCAAAACAACAACTCAGTAAGAAAAATGCTGACTGGATAGGTGGGTCCTTTTAGTTTATGAATGATCTACGTATTAACCTGGTACGAAGATACCTCCTTTATATACCGTATTCTCTCTTTAAGGCGTACTTATTTTCGATTTGATACGGAAAGCAAAAACCTCCTCACAACCTATCTTTGAAGCTGTGTAGCTCCTCTATAATAATCTATATATAATTACAAGTATCATATCTGTATTTGTTGTTGCTCAATTATATCCGGGCGGCCGATCAAATAACAAATAGCAATCATACACCTTTCACAAAATTATGATGACCAATAATAAATATTATTATACGACCAGCCTCCTAATTGCAATTATCAATATAATATTGCTACAGCTGTCTATACAATCAACAATGGTTACTGCTAACGATATAGATCAAACACATGCAAACCTTGATAACAATAATCAAAATGAAAGCATCACTAATAAACAGCAGAGTAAAGAGAGTAGCAAAGAAGAAGAGAATAATAGCAAAGTAATATCAATGATAATAAATCCAACATCATCTTACATACGATATTTACAGTTACAATTAGATGATATAAATACACAATTACTTGATCATACTGGTATTAATACACAAGATGAAGGGGCCTATGCCGATGGTAATAATAATAATAGAAGACTGCGTCATTCCTCAAACGAGCAGTCAGATAAAACAATTGATGAACAGTACAATGATTATGAACAACTAACAATTGAAAGAGAAATAATACAGCATGAATTAAACATTGTTATATCAAAGATAGTTGATACTAATAGTAGAAGTGCGGCGTATACTACCTTGATGGAATTTGTACCCTCTCTTCACGATACTGCACTTTATGATGAGTCTCTGCACGACGCTCGCCCCACAGAAGCTCATGACAGTTCAGCTACTAATAACAGCAGACATAGGGTATTGAAACAACGAGTACAAAGAAAGTTAAGTCAACATAATACAAATATACAAGAATATAATAGTAATTATAGAATGTATAGCAAGTATGAATGGTCAATTCGAGATAATGGCAGAGAAGCTGCTGCTGAGAATAGTGATAAAGAAGGAGTGGATCAACGTAGATTGTTGGTTGTTCCATTGCCAACAACCGATAGAGGAGAAGAAGAAGAAGATCTCAATGATGTTGTTACAGTGGCCACAACAATATATATAATAGACAATGAGGATACCAATATCAATAACAACAACCAAAGCAGAAGAAAGACACAACAAACGAAAAAGAAGGGTGGACTATTCAACTCCTATCAAACCTCACCATTACATCAAGGGTACGGCACACACTATGCCACCATATGGGTAGGCACCCCGTCCCAACGTAAATCTGTAATAATCGATACTGGATCACACTTCACCGCCTTTCCATGTAAAGGCTGTGAAAACTGCGGTGAGGAACATCATACTGATAAATACTTTGATTATGAAGCCTCTACGACATTCCGGAAATTATCCTGTGGACAATGCAATGCAGCCCAATGTGAGGACAATTCCTGTATCTTCAGTCAAACATATACAGAGGGTAGTAGTTGGTCAGCATTTGAATCAATTGATAAAGTATTCGTTGGCGGGAAAGAATTATCAAGTGCATTAAACCCCATCAATAATAGTTTCAAGACAGACTTTTTATTTGGTTGTCAAGTGAAAGAAAGTGGTTTGTTCGTTACACAGTTGGCTGATGGTATTATGGGTATGAGTGCACATCCATCAACTTTGCCCAGGGCAATGTATGAACAAGGTAAATTGGAACATAATATGTTTAGTATGTGTTTTCGTAGGGAATTACATGTTAGTAAACAGGGTATTGTTGCCGGGATGTTAACATTGGGTGGGATAGATACCACTGTCGATTTATCACCCATGGTATATGCACGTAATGTCGCCTCGACAGGATGGTTTACAGTCTTTGTGAAAAATGTATACATACGTGAATTGGGTGGACAACGTGCTAAAGCTGATGGGCCACATCAACAGGTACAAAAGATTAATGCAGATATATATGCCATGAATAGTGGTAAAGGAGTGATCATTGACAGTGGCACAACCGATACATATCTACACGAATCAATAGCCAAATCATTCGAAAAGGTATGGGAAAGAGTAACCGGTAAACCATACTCCAATGATCCTGTCAAGATTGATAAGAAGGATTTGTTACTATTGCCCACGGTACTAATACAAATGCAGGCATATGATGAATATGCTAATCCATTACTAAAGATGGATGAAATTGATAAAATGGTTGGATTGGCAGGTGATATTGATAGTGATTCACCACAGGATATTATATTGGCTGTACCGGCGACACATTATATGGAATACTCAGCCTCGAAGGAAACATATACACCACGAATATACTTTACTGAATCAAAAGGTGGTGTTATTGGTGCTAATGCCATGCAGGGTCATAATGTATTGTTCGATTGGGAGAATAAACGGATTGGATTTGCCGAGAGTACATGTGAATATCAAGAGGAATCGAAAACTATTACCGAGGAGGGTGTCATGTCGGTGGATTGTCGACTTGCTGCGCCAAGCTTGAGTGTATCGTGTAGTGATTCGGCTGACTTGTCACAATGTGAACGGGGTGCTAATCCAGATACTGCGTTGAATGGGTTGGAAATATGGACACGGATAGTTCAGGCACCGGGTACACCGCAGGGTCAAACTTGTGAGGAAGTTTCTATTGAACAGAATAGAGTCAATGGTGGAGGACAGATGGAGGTGAATTGTGATGGGAAGGGAGTATGTCGGGAGGTTCGGAATTGTGTGATTAGTTGTGCTAATGCAATTGCTCATGGTGCCTCGGCTGCTAGTAAAGCATCCTTATCAGCTATAGGTAGCTGTGGTGCCGTGGCATGGAGTGCATGTACTAGTTCCTGCACACAAACCAAGATAGATAGCACATTAATGAATGATGGGAAGTGTCACGAAGAAAAGTCTCTCGAGGCAACACGGTCATGTCACGTCCAAGCCTGTGGTAGATCCGATCCGTGTCGAGTACCTTTCGTTGTTCATGCTATACTCAAGATACGAGGTGCAGTGGCCGTTCACTGGACTAAGCATGCAGAAGAGATCTTCACTGAAGCATTTACATACACTATGAATGATAAGAGAAAGAAGAGAGATGCCCCACTCTTTGAGCCTGGAGATGTAATAGTACTCAATGCAAGTCCTTGGCGAGCTAGTGATGATACCATCTTTGGCACTGGCTCATTAGAGGGTGAGGATGAAGAGCTCGGTATGCAGTTGGTAGTCGAAACATCAATCTTTAATCATGATGCAGTACTACCACCATCAAGGAATGGACAAGTTCCTTTGGCAACATGCCATGAAAGAGAACTTCAGCCCCTGGCCAACATTGCTCTTGACATACATCGGAAACTAGCACAGCCAAACTTTATCGATCTTGTCGTTGATAGGATGAAGAATGATGTGGCTCTTGGTGAGAAGACAGTATCACCATTTTATTATACATTCGAGCTCAATAGAAGAGCAAGCAAGGGCCAGGTTGTTACATCATGGACAATCAAGACTGATATTGGTGCAGGATCTCGAATGATTGACTTCAATAGTGACTTGCCAATGGGCTTATTACTTCTGTTCTTGGTATCGAGTATTGTGATCTACGCATGCTGGAGCCTTCGTCTTTGTTCGGCAAGAAGAAGATCTGGGGAAGATGACTCTTCGGTTGGGCATTATCGTGATCATAGACGAGGTAAATACTCTCGAGTTAATAAGAAGAATCGTTTGGGAGGAAATGAGGATAATGCCACTACTATGGGTGTGATAGATGAGGAACAAAGCTATGCTGATGATGTGAGTGTCATGACCAATAATACCGAATACACAATGAGCTCAATGGCATCAACTAGCGGATCAACAACTCACTCACTTGGAAGTTTGAGCACATATCTGGCAAAGACTTCTTCACGAAAATGAGAGTTTAGAAACATATCCTATTCATTATTATTGCACAGTTCATTTAATGCTAAAGAGATATAAAAACTTCACCAAAACACCAAGCAGCCAGCCACACTACACTGCTATGCAAAGAATACATGCCCTCTCGTTCTAAATTCCTAACCTACTTTATTCTATGCTATTCTGAGTGCTAATAATGCATCAGTTCTTATATGGGGTTTCAATTCGTTTCTTGTTACAAGAAAAGATGGCTACATCGATGGTGATTCCCTTTAGCTTCTTGATGCCCTGTAATCTCACATTGATTGTAGGTCCAAAGTCTGGAGGGTCAGCTGACACGCCGTTTGATAGCGGTATACCAACACAGATTTGGCCAGGTTCACAATTCGATGCAACTCTCGCCGCTCTATTGACTATCGGGCCAAAGTAATCGGCCATTCCAGTTGTCTTGTGAGGTCCCATGCTTGTAAATGGACCAGATAATACACCAACCTTGAACATATTCTCACGATCAACACTTCCCACTAAATCATTAGTAGCACTGCCCTGCATGACAGCAGCCTTTAAGTTCAGGCCAAATGTAACAGCATGAGCCATCCTGTCAAATGCTAGCATCCAACATCCATCGTCCTCTTGACATTCATATCCCGGAGGAGACAAGGCAAGCAGTTGTTTCCGAACACACTTTGCCAGCACGCCAAGATTCCGAGCCTTGTTGTCTGCTGCACTATCTCCTAAACCAACAGTGTAGACAAAGCATATCGTAACCTTACCATTGGCATAAGGAGCATTGAGGAAGCATGTCGTCAACTGTCTCTTGGATATAAGGGGTGGGAACAGCCTTCCTGAAACATTATTGGCATCCTTGATTTCATATCCCATCGTACCATCCTCGGACGGGACATCTCGTCGACCTCGTGCCTCGAAGAAGTCAAATGCTAAATCACTCGGTACAAGCTGCATGATACGTCGAGTATATCTTGTGGTAGTAACACCCGACGAACCAGATGCCTGATTCTTCGTCTCAAACAACAAGTGTTCACCACAATCTAATACCTGCGGTCTACCAAGATATCGTTCCGCCATACCACTAACAGCCTTCCATGTTTCCATCGATGTTAAGATCTGTCCACCGTGACACATCCCCTCTATCGCTTTAGCAATCTTAACACCATCCCCTGCATATATTGTCCGTCCTGTATTCTCATGTACCCTACTAGTCGTATGTCCATGATGTATACCGAACCGTACCCTAAATCCACGATATTTCAATGCAGGTTCATCTTTACCATCTGGATGATTTAATATCCCCATCGGCCAATCAGCCTTGTATAACTTAAGTTGCGCCTGTAATGCAAATGCCAATGCATCAGCTGGGTGTTGAAATGCCAAGTTGAATGCATCACCCTCGGTTGTTATTTCATACCCCTGATGATCAGTATAACATTGTCTCATAATTTTATCATGTATATCCGTGGCAGTTTTCATATCACTTGGACATGTTTCCCAAAAGGATGTCGAACCTTGAACATCTGTGTATATGATTGTTACCTCACCCTGAGGATATGTCATATGTTTAGCCTTGGCCATTGCCTTGGGATTTAATGCCTGTGCCTTGGTGGCCATTGTAACCATGGTTTCATCATCTCCCGAGTCATCATCATATCCTTGATTATTATAGCTATTACTATGTACCGACTCTTCATTCGTTGTATTGAACCAACTTGGATTCTCCTTGGCAGATGATGATAAGCGCATACTGCTTGGTGGACCAGAACCAGATGCCATCGTTGACCCCGAGGGATTATACATACTACTCGACGTTGACGAGGCATGTGCCGACCGTGATGTATTCGAAGTATCGAGTCCAACGCCACCCCGACCATTATTATTCACTATATGATTACGGGTGGTTTGTGGAGGGGCTACACCTGATCGATTTGAACCGTCCATTTGCTGACGGTCAACACTATTACCACCATCACCACCACGTCGAACTTGTGTCACACCCGTACGATTCGACGCATCCACGCCACCACTCTGCCCATTGGAATCTGATGTTTCTCTTCTCATATATGACGATCCCTGATGATGTTGTTGATGATGATACTCATTATTATTAACATTGGGTGCTGAATTGACACTATTATTAGATTCATTACTTCCCGTACTACTACGCAATCCTGTCATATTCGCTGTAGTTGTTGTAGTTCGACGATTCGGCTTCTTCGTTGTTGCTGATGATCTCTTACTAGAACTAATTGGTTCATAATTCATATATCCAGGTTCTGAGACATTAAAATCACTCCCCTGTCTTGAATTGTTAAAGCCACGTGTTGATTTTGATGAAGTTGAGTTGGAATGTTGGATAGATTGACTATTCATTGTGTACGATGATGCAACTGATTGACGTCGTTTATCTGCTATACGTTGTTTCGTTACATCTACTCCACCTCCACCCCCTCCGGCAGTGAAACTGGCATACTGCTGTGATTGCTGTTGTGCAGCACTACCACCCATACCCATTGATGACGATCGGCGTTGCTGTCTACCGCCCCCGACGGGTAACGACCTAGTCGATTGTTGAGGCATACCCATTCCCATACTTTGTGATCGTCCATATCCCCGCGTTTCACCTGCATTCGTCATACGACGAGTAGGCTGATTATTTAATGGCATACTCGCCGAAGTTGTACGTCGTTGATTATTATACCCACCCCGATCGGGTGACGATGGCTGTTGTTGGTTTTGGTTACCATGTCGTGATAAATCATTATAAGATGAATCAAATATACCACCACCAAATTGATCTGCCATTGGACCCATATCATCATCATTAAAATTAATTGAATTATACAACCCCTGTCCACCGGAATTTGGATTGGATGTACGATGTAATTCCGGATTGGAGCTACGATGCTGCTGTCGTTGACTAAGGTTTAAATTATTCAACGCGGCACGTGCAGCTGCCGTATCAGCACTTCCACTACTTTCATTTGATCGACGTCGATTACTTGGATGGACGAATTGGTCACGACTTTGTGCCAATCCTCGATTTGGATTGATACGTGGATCTTCATGGAATGGTGGATTCAGCTATATCAAGGGGAATCAGAAGTTAAGGGAGCATATATATTTGTTAGATAAAATGTTAAAAACCATATCATATTCACAATTCCAAAACACGTACCTTTCGATGTGGATTAACAACACTTTCATCAAATCCATCAGTTAAACAACTCGCAGCATCAGTCAATGCTGTAATTTGTCCTGGTATTTCACCCATTCGAACTTGTGTACATTCATCACCCAATTCGTATTTATCTTCCATTATACCCTCGGGTATAATAACCTTATCAGAATTACGATGATGTATAAATGAATTATTGGGAAGGGTTCGTGCACCTGCCATTGAGGTTGATGAAACTGATGCCTTACTACTACTATTTCTACCAATATCGGCTGGCATTGTATTTAACGTACGTGAACTTTTGGTAATGTTCGACATACTATTACCGGTGGCGGTCTTACCCGAGTTGGAACTTGAACTTTTATCTGCACTTAATTTTTTAGTAGAGGAGAATCGAGCTAACATGCCACGCTTTGGTTTGGAATTAACCTCGGCTGAATTGTGTGTTATTGATCCTATATTCTTTGATTTGGGTGGCATGATTTATTTATGTTAATTTGATATATCTATTATTGTTTATATGTATTGATAATTTTGTAATATCCCCCGGCCTTAAGATTATTGCCTCTATTTATTTATTTATCCTCAACTTTTTTGACCTAAATGCTGTTGATTGTGCAATGATAAACTACTGAATAATTCCACCAACAGTAGTTATAAGAGAAATAGAAAAGAGTGTGAGGATATAATAATAATACACAAATAAATGCTCATATAATAATCCCCCCCCCATCAAAATAATATGTTAAAACACAAATAAACATTGCAATAAAGGTGGTACAGGGCGAGCTTAGGCAGTACTCTCCCCCCTTATCATCAAACTATTATCAAGTATTGCAACACGTTGTTTTTGCAATATACCATAGTATACGAATTGCAATATAGGGATCGTCGACATAACACATCATGTGTCTTCTTCTGTTACTGTTGGGTTGTCCCTCCTCCTCGTCTCTCCTACCTGTCGGGGGCCCAATTAAAAAAGCGCCGCCGCAGCCGCCATCGCCCGATGGATAAATAAATATATTATATAACTAATACTAACCTCGAATCAATATATCCAGTGTCGTCGTCGTTCGATAGTCTGGTGATTCACGCACTTTCTGTAGATCGGCCCAATATTTTAGAGTAGTGTCAGTTCTCTCCTTCTCTGTTTTTTTATTACACTCTCTTGCATATAACACCCTTATCTAATTACGATATTAATGCAGTGGTCGATTATAATGTGTCGTCGTTGTGCCGTAGCGTCTTGTGTGGTAGTCGAACTTGTCAATTAGTGAAGAGTCATTTCATCATCTATTTATCCCCATTGCTACTCATAGGCGTTTTACTTTTATTCTTATTGGAGTAGCTTTACTAAGTAGGTTTGCTTTATTTCTCTTATGTCTTGTGACCAAGAGGTACGAAAGGATACTGAGAAAGGATACCTATTTTTGAGGCTTGCTAAAATAGCTCTTTATGATTAGCAACTCAAACTCATTGCAATAGCAGTAGCCCATCGCCTTTATCAAATAATAGAGCGGTCACAATGGAGCCCAATGCAGCAGCACGAGCATTAGATAATCTTAATCTCAACAATAGCCGTGGCGGCGGTGGAAGATCACATGGCAGTATGCAAAGAAATGCTTCTGGAGGAGAGTTACATCGACAACATCAAACAACTACTCGTAATGGCCCTTCCCATAATAGTAACTTCGACAACATGGTAGCAGATCAAAGTGGTGGTGGTATATTAGATAATTCATATGGTAATAGTGCCGCCACTTCTTCAGTACGACAAAGTAGTAGAAATATAACTAATTCAAGAGGTATCAAAACAAGTTTTACAACAAAACAAATGCAGAATCAACCACCCCCGCCTGATAGGAGATATAACCGTCGTATCGATCCAACATATGGTGTTGATTCACACAGTGTTATATCAGGATTATCAATGGGTACGGCTAATTTTGCTAAAGCTAATGCAAAGGCTAAGGAATCATATCAGAATAGTAATAATACAAATGCAAAGGGATGTGGAGCTGCTCCTAGAAGATTTAGTATTGGTGTACAGCAACAGCAACAGCAAACACGAAGAACACCCATGACATATACTAATAGATCTGCATCAATGCCAGTAAGTAGTCAACATCAACAAGGGGATATTCAACAAAAGATTGATAAGCGACGACAAACAGTTGCATCTAATGATTCTAATAATTCTTCTCGTTATTATTCTCAAGGTAGTGGTAATGGTCTCGATGTTTCGAATAGATCCGGATGTAGTGGTAGTTATAACCATGTTGTTAATAATAATGGACGGGAAGAACAACAACATACCGCTTATAATGTTGCAACTACAAATCCAAGTTGGTTTAATAGCAATAATGGAGGAGGATACAACGATAACAATTACAATCCAAACGATGACGATGATGATTGTACAATGGTAACAAAAGCACAGGCATTAAATCCCAAGGCAATGGCCAAGGCTAAACATATGACATATCCTCAGGGTGAGGTAACAATCATATACACAGATGTTCAAGGTTCGACATCCTTTTGGGAAACATGTCCAAGTGATATGAAAACAGCCACGGATATACATGATAAGATTATGAGACAATGCTACACTGATCATCAGGGGTATGAAATAACAACCGAGGGTGATGCATTCAACTTGGCATTTCAACACCCAGCTGATGCATTGGCATTTGCACTACAGGCACAACTTAAGTTATACAAGGCTGATTGGCCAATGGGGATATTAAATCATCCCGATGGTAAAGACGAGCCGGCATTGAAATATCGTGGATTTAGGGTACGATTCGGTATACATCATGGACATACGACTAGTAGGGTACATGAGAATACAGGACGGACAATCTATGCCGGTGATGGTGTTAAGATTGCTAAGTCGATAGAGGGGATGTGTCACGGTGGACAGATCTTAACATCGATGGAAACATGGAAGGCTGTTAGTGGTATGGCGGAACGATATCTTGGTAGACCGCAGGTATTGGATTGTGGTGAACACTTGTTATTTGAGACGAAGAATCAAGCTACGAATACTACCACACGATATACTCGACGCATCATGCAGCTTGTGCCGAGTGATTTAGCATTTGACTTCTTCGAGGCACGAGGTCGACGAGATGTTCCGTCCGAGGATGGTACGATGGGATATGAAATAAAGGATGCCAATAATGTTGCAGGAAGGCTCTTCCCACCCCTTATATCCAAGAGACAACTGACTACATGCTTCCTTAATGCTCCGTATGCCAATGGTAAGGTCACGATATGCTTTGTCTATACTGTTGGTTTAGGAGACAGTACGGACAACAAGGCTCGAAATCTTGCCGTGTTAGCAAAGTGTGTTCGGAAACAACTGCTAGCCTTGTCTCCTCCGGGTTATGAATGTCAAGAGGACGATGGCTGTTGGATGCTAGCATTTGACAGGATGGCTCATGCTGTTACATTCGGCCTGAACTTAAAGGCCGCGGTGATGCAGGGCAGTGCCAATGATTTAGTGGGAAGTGTAGATCGTGAGAATATGTTCAAGGTTGGTGTATTATCTGGTCCATTCACAAGTATGGGACCTCACAAGACAACCGGAATGGCCGATTTCTTTGGCCCGATAGTCAATAGAGCGGCGAGAGTTGCATCTAATTGTGAACCTGGTCAAATCTGTGTTGGTATACCGCTATCTAACGGCGTGTCAGCTGACCCTCCAGACTTTGGACCTTCAATCAATGTCAGATTACAAGGCATCAAGAAGCTAAAGGGAATTACTATTGATGTGGCTATCTTTTCATGCAACAAGAAACGAATTGAAACCCCATACAAGTAAAGGTGTTGGTGAGGCATTCGTGTGTAAGTGCTAATATATATATGCATATATAAAGTAAAGGAAGTCATTAAATGGGATGACAACATCGATTCTCTATTACAAGTTATCCCATTTCTTTATCGACATACAAAATATCTTCTTCTTTCTCGTTACCTCTTTACACGCTAATAACAAAATAGCAATTTGGTACACTTCTTAACTCTAGGAGTATGAGGGCATTTCTCTTTAATTTCAATTGCCTTCCATTCAAATCTCTTAAAACATATATCTTCACACACGGCTGTGACCGACATTACAGCACTCACTATTCCTTGCTAACATCTAATCCCCATCAGGTCACCAGTCACATAATATCTTTACACATACAAGCTGCACAACTTCCAAAGCTGTACAGCATCCACTACTCCTCTAATGAATCCCAAACCAACAAAACTGTTTAGCGATAATCAGTTTCTAGTTCAGCTCATCGTCCTCCTCATAATCCATCATCTCTTTCAAGATGATACTAGCCAAACTTAAGGTTGAGACAAGAGCTTTTGTTTTAGTTTCCAAGCTCCAATCACTTGATGAATCCTCCCACACTTCGGTCATACTTGACATTTGTCTGGAATCAAACTTGGAGGACTCTTTACCCTTGCCACTTGATGAATTGTTCGACATGGTATTGCTTGAATCTTTACCTTGTAAGGAAGACACACCAATTGGTACTGAGCTTTCAATTCCTAGTGCAACTATTGCCAAGGACAGTTGCTCACACGTGTCTTCGTCTTGATCTTGAGGATCTTGACACCCCAAGACTTTCCTAGCTTGAGAAGCATTCATGATTTTATCGTCAACGTCATCTGAATCGATTGCCTCTGTGATCAAACGTCGAGCTGAACGAACCTTTCCTTTACCACCCTTGCCAGAGACTGATGAAGGCAGACTTTGTAGAGCGTCTTCCAAATATTCTTGACCAGTCTATATTGATTTGTAAGGAGTTAGAAATAGATAGAAGAGATTAGATATGATTCACTGAACTTGTTTGTTTCATTCGAAACTTTTGAAACAATCTCACCTTTGTGTTTGTTGGGGTACTGCTTGGAAGGCTACTACTTGATGGAAAGCTCGAGGGAATGGATGTAGGCTCTTCACAGGAATTCAATTTTGCTCTAAGACGTTCAAGTTGATCTGTACACTCGATTGAGGGTTGAATTGAAGTGCTTGGGCTAATGCTTGAGCTAGGTCCAGTCGATGGATGCATCACAGGGCTTGAGCTGGGCAAAGAAGAAGGCTTATTTGATGGCTTACTTGATGTAGAAGGTCTTTCACTCGGCTATATGATCGTATTATGGATGATTGAAGTACAAACCAAATGATTGTGAGCAAATCAAAGATAGATAATAAACACTGATAGAACAGATGAAACAGAAACATTAGATAAAAGAACTAACCAAATCTTACCATGAAACTGGGAACACCACTACTCGTCGGATCACTCGAGGGAACAGATGAAGAAGCGGCAGTCATCGTTGGTTGCACTGAAGGTTGACTAGATGGTTGAGAGGACGAAGAAGGCGACTGGGAAGGCATCGAGCTTGGAGCTGCTGACGAACTAGGTTCCATGGAAGGTGAAGATGAAGGCTCGGCACTTGTGGATGGATTGCTCGAGGGCTCAGAGGACGGGTGTGTACTCAAGGTTGGCGAATCAGAGGGCTATTAGATAGAGATAGGAAGTGAGAGTTTGTTAGATATGGTAATGGCATGAGTTGAAAAGACTTTTCTGGCATATGATATGAGCACTCTCTTCATTATAAAAACAGAGAACTTACCATCAAGCTGGGAGCACCACTACTTGTCGGATTGCTCGAGGGCTGACTAGATGGCTTGCTTGATAAGCTTGGAGTCTGACTTGGTAGGGTTGTAGGTTCATTTGATAACGATGGGACCTCGCTCGGCTTCAAGATTCAATAGAAGACATACAAAGATGAAATATGAGACACAAATAGATGATATTGTATATCAACATTCAAAAGTAAGAAACCAACTAACCTGAAAGCTTGGTGTACTACTAGGGCTACGTGTGGGGGTCTTAGTAGGTCCCTCAGTAGGACTAACACTCAACATAGATCTCAATTCTGCTTCAAGACGAGCAAGTTGATCTGTACATTCGGTAGAGGGTTGGGTTGAAGTGCTTGGGCTAATGCTTGAGCTAGGTCCAGTCGATGGATGTATCACAGGGCTTGAGCTGGGCAAAGACGATGGGATCAAGGATGGCTTGCTTGATGAGCTAGGCGTCTGGCTAGGTAGAGTTGTTGGGTCATTTGATAACGATGGTTTCTCACTTGGCTATTTCAACCAGCAGAAGGGCGAATCAAAGATTTAGTAATCGAGGCATGCATGATTAACAGTAGTAGACGAAACAAAGAAGCAAGAACAAACACTAACCATCAAACTTGGTACACCAGATTCAGACGGGACAGTGGATGGCTCTACACTTGGATGTGTCGAAGGCACAAGGGATGGTTGCTCTGATGTGCTTGGGGCTACATCTGAACACTCATCATCATCCAACTTTGATATCGCCAGTAAAGCTTGGCAATCATTGTTGCCTTCTCCATCATCACAGCATTCCACAGTCTTGGACACTCCATCAGGTTCAACAACGGTCAAACTTGTCACTCGAGGGGAGTTACTTGGAGCCAATGACGGCAGACTTGAGGAAGATGGCAGTTGACTGATAGATGGAGAATCAGAAGGCTTGCTACTCTCAGTGGGTGTCAAGGAAGGTACACTACTTTCACTAGGAACAGCTGAACTAGAAGGCACAAAAGAGGGCTCTCTGCTCATAGTGGGCCTACTCGTTGGTGCAGGCTATTTGACAGTATTACAGAAGAATGAGAAAAATGTGATTCGTTCGATAAACAAAGACAACAAAGCAGTACAGATAGACAAATACTTACACAACCATCTACAACAATATCAAGTCCATCTTTATTAAAGCATTGGTTAACCTCATCACTGCAGCAGTTAATCAATTCTTCAAATGCCCCGTATCCTTTGGTATCCTTGCAAGCGTTGTCAGCGTTACACGAATTTATCAAGTCAACACCACTTAGTTGAGCACCTCTACAAGATGTATAATCGTTGCAAGATGAAACAACACTCCCAATTGTAGCAGCTTGACACGAAAATTTACTACTACTACTACTACTATCTTCTCTGCAACCCGAATCAACACTACCAATTGTAGCAAATTCACACGACCCATAGGAGTTGCATGAACTACCAACAACATAATCAATATTAGCACCTCTGCAAGCATCAAAATTAAAGCACGATTTATCCTTACAAACTAAACAAGTGGACAGAGAGGATGAAAACAGTATCAGTAAGTAAGTACATGATTCGTGGACGACAATATACATGAATGGATGCTTACCTTTTCCTGTGAAACCAGTACATGAACCAATATAAGAACAACAACTTGCCCCACCCCTACCACCACATGCCTCCTCACAAGATAAGCCAGTATAAACACCACTGACAACAGCTAACCCTTTTACACAATCAACATACGCATAACTGCCTGTTTTTCCAGATGTCTCATAACAACGATCCTTGAATGCTTGGAGGGCAGCCGCATCTAACCTCCGTCCTTGAGCTTGGGCTTGACGATCCTCAACATCTTGAGGCTGAGACACACTTAACACAATCTCATTTTGAAGAACGACAGAAGTAGTACTCTCCTTGTCATTAGAGAGAATACCAACACTATCAGACTTTTCAATGTGTGTCTCTTCCTTAGCGGCAGACTTGGACTCTCTTGGCATACGAGGCTTCCAAGTATACCGTCCACGACTATCCTCCTTTATATCTTCCTTCTTCAAGAAGAACTTATTCTTCTCATCGTTATCTTGCACCTTCGTTCAGGATGTTCAATGGATAGTACATGAGTGGGAAAAGATAGAATAGTACGTGGTCATGATAAGATACATACTGAAACAATGTACAAACATCTCAACACAATAAACTTACACTACGACCGCCTCTACTACGAGGATTAATATCATGTTGCCCCTTTGCACTTGGCCTGGTAGCTAAAGTAAGTACTGCAGTTGTTGACCACTTCATCTCTTCTCAATTCTTATATTACTAAACATAGTCAAACCCCAAGAATAGAGATATTCGTTGATGATATGATTCAGGAAAGGAAGGAGGAAGGACGCGTTAGTAAAATGACAAAGTCAAGTAGACACAATACAAAAGAAACATTGAATAGACGTGTAGCCGGTAGCTCTTCACCCCGTACACTTCCTTATCTACCCTTCCAATATACCCCCTACGAATACTATTTGCTAACAACAACACCCAACACTTTCCTCTCTCTCTTATTAATAGAATGAACAGTGGTAGTGGTACACACCACATCAAAAAACAATCTTACACCTATTTAATAAATAAAAAGTAACTATTGAATAACGACTTGGACTATCTATCTCTGGATAACTGTTCTGAATACGATGATGATGCTAACGTTTGATATGTGTAACGGATTAGTAATATTTTTGATATTGATAGAATGTAGTGGTAGTGTGTGTTGATTGTATGTTTGAATATGGCCAGTGACCACCGAACAATTATTTAGAAGATAGATTTAAGATAATTGTATTAGTTATATCAAGTGTTGTTGTTGCAATAAGTGATGTATTGACCCTAAACTTTTTACTCACCTGCTATTGGTTGTTATGTTAACTCACCTCTCTATTCTATTCTACTGACGACGTTATATCTACAGAGGAGCAGTGAGGGGAGAAAGCAAATTGTTAGTAGTATTGCAAAGTATATTATGTTACTTGATGATAATACTTGGAACAACAATTTGCTGTGCAACAGTCAAACCTGAAATCTGTCAAAACAATCTTCGATCCCTATCTGCACCTCTCCTCTCACGAACCTTTATAAATACGATACTACTTATTGAACACACCTTATAAACTGCGAATCTGCAATATAGTCGTTGGCTTGTTAGTTACTTGTTGTTTTATGATAGTTGTGCCACTGTTCACTGTTCACATGTGCCTCTCGGCGATAATTGTGGCATCGGCCTCGGTGATAATAAAAAAACGGCTAGCTTACGCTAGTATTTTTGGGAAAGTAATACGATTACGAGCTCACGGCAATGGTATCAGCTTTGTTTAGTATGTAAGTACATAGCATACTTGAACAGTTAATATGAAGATATGATATACTGGGCCTTGCAATTATCTTTGTGGTGTATAACTTGCCTTGCCTTTATGAGGTTGTGTTTCACCATTGTCAATATCATATTTGGTATCCTTTTTTACTAACAAGAAGAAAGTCGTGAACATCATACTGGTGCAAGTTTACTACTATAACAACTGAATTAGGTTTATATAATACTCACATCCATACTAGAGATGTGTCAATAAAAGTAGGAGAGGTTGCAAGTCAAAGAAAATGATAGCAACTTCTACTCTACGGAACATATTTCACACACATAAATTATAGTCTCATTCGTGGAGCCGATGCAGGACGATATCCCCGTCCACCAGCTACCACCTTCTTTCCTCCCTGATGATCACCACCGCCTCTCGGTCGTGATGGCGGTCTTGATGTATTCTGTTTACTACTACTAACATCTCCAAGTGGTCCTCGTCCTCCAAATCGTTCTGATCTTGTGCTTGATGAAGAGGTTGGACGAGCTCCACCCGATCGCAAATTAGAACCAGAACGAGCACTGGTCGATGATCCTGATCGTACATTCGATGCAGACCGTGGTCTACTATTATATGAAGTCTTCTTACCAGGGAGTTTCGTGTAAGTATTAGTATATCCAAAGGCTCTATTGGCGGCTGATGAGGCCGCACGCTCCTCTTCACGCTTCCGTTGACGTTCCTCCTCGGCTCGTTCCTTGCGTGTTCTCCACTCCTCGTCTTGGTGTTTCATCGTTTGTAAGTACGGTATGCCTTGGTACATGAAGTGGCCAAGGTCAGGATCTACCACCTGAACTTCCTCCTTTTCCTTGTTGGGCTTGTTCTCAACATACCACTGCCGCAATGTCTTCTCTAAGATACCAGTAATCTTGGGAAGTTCCTTAGTCACACGACGGCTCATCTTCTCCTCCTTGGCAAGCTGCTTCGCTGCTCCTCGTCCTTGTAGACGATCGGGATCCTTTTGGAGGATTTCCAACTCGGATCGTTCATCGATAATAGTCTCACGCTTGGCAATCAAGTCAAGGATGGGTTGCATCTTATCAAGCTTGGCCTTGAGAGATGATACATACTCCTCGTGCTTGATAAGGATGTCCGATGTAAGACGTTCTTCATCGGTAATGTGGAAGTAGGTATTGAACGATGACCGTTCTGCCACACTTGAATTAGTCTTATCCCACAACTCTTCAATCATATCCCGCTGTTCCCTCACTAACTTGCCAATCATAACAGCCTTCAATTCCTCCAACCTAACAATCTCTGCCTCACCCTTACGTATCGTGTCTAATCCCAAGCCACGGATACTGGTAGTAAATGCACGTTGCTCCTCGGACGGGACACGTAACATTTGCCATAAACTTGATATAGTAGCACCCATCTCAGCAAGCTTGGCACGACGACGGCGTTTCTCACCGTTGAGTTCGGCAATACGTGTTGTGAGCCTGTCAAGTGATGATGTACTAATACCCATACAAGTTGATGATTCGAAGAGATCAACGATGGTATAATCATTTGAATTGCCCCGACGGAGCTGTGGCGGTTGTTGTTGATCATCCTTACTACTCTCATCCTCATCCCCAGCATCAGCTCTTGACAAGCTATTCATAATCTTGGCATCATCCTCATCACACCCAACTGCCGCCTCCATACTGGGTGGTTCAATTTCCAATTCACGAATCATAGATTGACAATCCATAATCAAACTAACAATAGCCTTGGTACGACTATTCACACTTTCTTCATATTCCAATGCCTTACTACGAAATTCCTCACGTCGTGCATCCGTCAAATCTGACACGATATCCATAAAGGAATGCAATTCACTTGATGTATGTGCCTCATCAACTGTACATCCATTCAATGCAGCAAATGCCTCACATATTCTACCACGTGAACCCTCCATATCTGACATGGCCACTTCCTTAATCTTACGTAATTCCTGTAATCGTAAATCTAATGTTTCATATTCAACCTGTAATGTCGTATGACTAGTAACATCCTTCGAACTTGGATCTCGTTTCATTTTACGTACAGGATCTTCCTCATTCAACTTTAATGCCAAACATATACTCTTCCATTCAGTACGTGCCTCATCAATCTCTTTTGTAAATTGTATACGCATCCCTTCCTCTTTATTGATGACTGCATCGAACACTACCTGGAATTGTTCCACTAAATCATGAAATTGATTAATACGTTCTTCGTGTGGTACACCTACACAATCCCATATCTCGTCAAGCGTGTTGGATGTTTGGGATGCTAGGTTGTCAAGTTCACGACGCATTACCATTGATGGACTATCGTCATCGGATGTATTATTATTATTGTTGTTATTACCTGTGGCGGCAGTGGCAATGACCGTGGCAGATGTAGTTGAACCAGGTGTCGTCGTATAATAACTAGTATTCTTGGGTGTATACTGCTGCCCTTTACGTAGTACATTGGGTGTACGAACGAACGTACTGCTACCGGTAACATGACTCATTTCATCATTTCCAACAGCTATGCCACCGCCATGGTGATGATGGTCTGCTACTGTATCCTCTTGGATCATACTCAATTCAACTTGTTGTTGACTATTATTCTCTCGCAATTGTTGATGCTGTTGTTCCACTGCCATTAAATGTTGATAATGATGTGAATTAACATTTGGTGTACTCTTATTTGTGGCATATCCGGTAGTGTAACCCTGTTGTTGTTGTTGTTGTGATGACTCTCTTCCCATCATCATACCATTGGGCGTGCGTAGACTGCTGCTGCTATTGTTTTGGCTACTTGAGGTAGTAGTATGATGAGCATGAATTGAGGTGGGGAAAGGAGACTTGGCAGGTGGGTCAAGTCCACTTCGTGATGAACTTGTTGTACTTGCAACACTTTCCTTACTGCCGCTGCTACTACTCGTCTTCTTCTTGTTATTGTTGTTGGCACTGGGTGATGTGGATGGATTTGATCGATAATGATATGGAGTTGGATCACGTCCACTGTACTGTTGAGGGGTGGCATCAGCACCCTGAGGTTGTTGCTGCTGGAGACTCGTGGAAGGTGTACCCGTGGGTCCATACTGCTGCTGCTGTTGAGTGGTAGCTGCCACATACTGCTGACTTCTACTCCCTGCCGAACCGGGTGCATCCACAGAAGAATTACCACCCCTACCACCACCATTATTAAACGCATCACTCTGTGGGATGGGTGATACAAGTAATGAAGTTTCACGTGGTTGATACTTTCTCATAACTCTTCCTCCACCTTCTGCACTTCCACGGACCGTGGCACTATTTCCCATGCCAGCAGCAGCTACACCCCCAATTCCACTCAATCCAATCCCCATGTTACTGCTAGTACGTTCTAATCCATTAGCAACATTTGCCATATTAAATGGTGGACTACTCTCTTCACCACTATTCCCAAACTTATTCAAGCTATTATTAACTGTTGTAAATGCCGAGGATGGTGAACGTATATCATTACTTCCCAACTGTTGCTGCTGCTGCTGATGTCCCATTCCACCACTTAATTCATCTCTAACAACCCCGTGCTGCTGCCCACCTGCACCAAAATGCTGCTGCTGTTGAACTGTACCAAATTTCTGCTGCTGTCCTAACAATAAAGAGTTGGTATTTAAAGTGCCACTTCCAGCACTACCACCACCCAACATTAAATTATTACCACCCAGCACATTATTATTATTATTACTTCCATTTTCCATTTCAAATGGTGTATAGGATAATGAATCACGTGTAACACTTTGCTGCTGCTGGGATGGACTGAATATTGTCGTGCCACCCAACTGATTAACCCCTAACTGACTGCCGCCATTCAAACCGCTGCCTAACGAACTGCCACCGAGCGAATTACCACCACCTAATTGTTGATAAGTCGGAGATGTTAAATTATTATTATTATTATTACTGTGGAATGAAACAGAAGAAGTACGCTGCTGTTGTTGATTATTACCCAACGAATTTATTGAACCACTGTTAAAATTACCACCACTTCCTAATAACTGTTGCTGCTGTTGCTGTATTAATTCTGGTGCCATCATACCACCACCAAAATTACCACTTCCCTCATTACTATTAATTCCCTCGTTATTATAATTGTTATTATTGGTACCCTCCATACTGGCAATACGTGAACTTAACGAAGTTCTAATATTTGGTGAATTATTTTGATTATTAGTATTGTGATGAGATTGGGATAACATTGATTGGATTGAATCTAATGATTTACGTATATCGGATTGATTTGGTGATAGCATCTTTTCTCTTATTTAGTTGAATAATTGTCAATACTAGTTAGTTATTTAGTTGGTATATAGAGCTGTATATTGTGGGTAGACCATCATGATTTATCAAAATTGAAGTGCACCAAATTAAGATGGCAGAAACAACGGCCGGTATCCTAGGGGAGCAAAGCACTCTCCCCACACCATATGTACTACTACTGACCGCCTCTCACATCTCTCCCTTGATAGAGCTTAGGTACACACAAGTTCTAAACACATATCACCAACAAAAGAGATCTTTGTGTATGTATTATTAGTGTTGCTGATATGAATGTATAGAATCCAGTATGGCAACATTTAGCAAAATCAGCCATGACAGCAGACACTTGGCTATCAAGTGGGCATGGCATGCTACATACCAAGCAAATATAGTAGCTGATAGGTATTGTAAAGGTGCAAAATGACCACTCCAACATAATTGTAGGGACCAAAACCATACTTTTACGGCCAATTTTGTGGCGGCTTCATGCCTACTCAGATCTGGAAAAAATCTTGATTTTCTGCCAACTTCAGGGCAAGTTTGGCCATCAAGTGGGGGTATAACAGCATGCAGGTGCTACAATAGTAGATGTTTGGCATTGTATGGATGTATAACAAGTCCTACAACACTCCCAGCATGATTGTAGGGCCCTCCACCATACTTTTACAGCCCCATGTTGGCAGGTTTCATGCCTTCACTCAGATCAGGAAAAAATCTTGATTTTCTGCCAATTCTCAGACAAGTTTGGCCATCAAGTGGGGGTATAACAGCATGCAGGTGCTACAATAGTAGATGTTTGGCATTGTATGGGTGCATAACAGAGTGATGAACACTCCCAGCATGATTGTAACACCCTCCACCATACTTTTACAGCCCCATGTTGGCAGGTTTCATGCCTTCACTCAGATCAGGAAAAAATCTTGATTTTCTGCCAATTCTCAGACAAGTTTGGCCATCAAGTGGGGGTATCGCAGCATGCAGGTGCTACAATAGTAGATGTTTGGCATTGTATGAATGTATAACAAGGTGATAAACACTCCCAGCATGATTGTAACACCCTCCACCATACTTTTACAGCCCCATGTTGGCAGGCTTCATGCCTCAGATCAGGAAAAAATCTTGATTTTCTGCCAATTCTCAGACAAGTTTGGCCATCAAGTGGGGGTATCGCAGCATGCAGGTGCTACAATAGTAGATGTTTGGCATTGTATGAATGTATAACAAGGT
>Ga0214481_100011_pt1 | contig 70917 bp, 49 predicted proteins | sample M1_20Mar14CPVII9_4_FD_165057 | JGI IMG/M metagenome (GOLD analysis project Ga0214481, IMG submission 165057) | Marine eukaryotic communities from Monterey Bay, California, United States - M1_20Mar14CPVII9sort6BwellG10 | ecosystem: Environmental > Aquatic > Marine > Unclassified | place: USA...
TTTTGTAATGTTCGAAGGGTACATTATAAGATTTGAGTTTGGTATATAGTGGTATATTGCTTGGCATACACAATTATATGGGTTAAGGGATCGCATCAAATTAAATGCAAGTATTATTAATTATCAACTTGATTCCTTAGAGGCTTAAATCGTAGATCATCCCTTGTGTCTGTAAATATCCTGACATCGACAAGTATTCGTGAAAACTGTCTGCCGATAGGCCTTGATGTACAAATGGGGGTTTGTAACAAAGCAAGACTTTGAGACGGCTTTACGATCTCGTCAAGAATATTTAGGTGAGATTAGAAGTGTCCAGAGGGATGAGGCGGCAGCAGTTGGTGACCATTATAAATACTATTAGTTACGAACACTTTACATAGATAAAAGTATGCCAAAAGAATGTTTATACAATGTCGTATGCTTCTATTATCATGTTTTATATCTTCTAGTGTAATGTTTGGCCGCAATCCTTTTCATTCTTTGTCTGTTCTTCATGAGCCCGAACATACTCATCACAATCACTCTTATGATCAGGCCAGGCCGCAACTTGACACTCCCTTGAACAGTACTGATTAATCATACATCTACTACAAACAGATAAAGACTCACGTTGCTTTTGTTTACCACAATTCATGCATCTACCCATCTTTGGCATTGTCTTCCTTGCCTCTAAATGCATCTTCTTCAGGCATTTACAACTTGTTCTTTTGCGGAAAAACTTCAAAACGTCACGCTTTTCACTAGTACTGCCACTCCATACATCTCTACTCTTAAACATTACCGCCCTTGAATTCCTGACTGCATTGATATCATCTACATCGTAGTACTGTTCAAAAACCACAATAGAGTGAGCAAGGTATCTAGGCCAACTCGTATTAACAACTCCACGCAACGGCAACAGAATATTGGTCCCAATACATATCAATATATCTAAAACTAACTTCCTGTAACTTTCATTGTTGTATATGTGCGTACGTGATTTGAATAACTCCAACAAGTTGTGTTTTACTGTCAAGTTTTTGTGTTGTGCATTTATGATCAATTGATCCATAAAGTTAGATACAGGATGATTGTCTGATATCACTATTTCGTGCCCATGATCACATCCCGTACTGCTGCTGCAAAATCTCAACCAAAAGTCATGTGCAATAACTTGATCAATACCTCTCGGCAGTACATAGAAGGTAGTGGAAGAGGAGAGGCCACATGGCAGCTATATACATTAAACGTTAGTGATAACAGCAGCACCACCATATACTCAAGTGAGAGTAGGTACGGATTTGTGTTGCAAACGAGGTGAAGACTTCATCATATGCACAAAAAAGTAGAAAAGATATAAAGATACAAAATCATGTCAGAAAGTCAAGCATTTCAAATGTTATCCTTGGTATCAGCAATGTGCAGTGGCATTGGCGAATCTATCCCCCCTGAGTTAGCTAGTTTTATGAGAAGGAATAGTATATCGACGTGTGCGCAGTGTGGCAAGGGCGAGGGCGACGACGAGAGTAATAAGAACAAACTCCAACCATGTGATGGTGCATGTAAGATGGTCAAATACTGCAACGCTACATGTCAGAAAAGGCACCGTCGTCGTCACAAGAAGGAGTGTATGAAACGATTAGCCGAAATGCAGGAGGAAGAAGTGCTGTTTGAGAAGATTACCGACGAAGCTCTCTTCAAACAACCTCCGCTACTTGAGGACTGCCCCATTTGTATGTTGCCTGTGCCTGCCGAGGAGTCGGGAAGGCGAAATCAGTTTTGCTGCGGTAAGGTTATTTGCAGTGGATGTGAACATGCATTTAAATCAAGAATTACCAAAGAAGAGCATGATGTCTGTCCATTTTGCAGATCCCCACCGCCTACCATGGATGTTTTAATGAAACGTATGGAAAAAGGCGATGCCAATGCGGCTACCACCTTCCGCATGGTTGGTTGTTTCTATCAGGATGGTCAACGCGGTTTCCCCGTGGATTATAAAAAGGCTGTTGACTTGTGGAGACAGGCAGCTAAATTGGGTTGTGTGGAGGCATACAATCATATCGGCCAAGCCTATATGTATGGCCAAGGCGTTGAAAAGGATGAAAGAAAGGCAAGACTTTATGGAGAACTGGCGGCTATTGGCGGCGATTCGGTTGCACGCCATAATCTTGGCCAATCGGCCGTATGTGGTGGGAAGTTGTTCAGTATGGATCCCAGTGATGCTGATAGGGCTCTGGCTTTGAAACACTGGCAAATCGCCGTGTATTGTGGGTGTACCAGATCTTTACAGATGATTCAACAATGGTACAAAAGGGGGTTTGTAACGAAGCAAGACTTTGAGACGGCTTTACGATCTCGTCAAGAATACTTGGGTGAGATTCGAAGTGTCCAGAGGGATCAGGCGGCAGCAGTTGGGAATCATTATAAATACTATTAGTTATGAACACTTTACATAGATACAAGTATGCCAAAAGAATGTTTATGTGCTTCTATTATCATGTTTTACATCTTCTAGTGTAATGTTTGGCCGCAATCCTTTTCATTCTTTGTCTGTTCTTCATGAGCCCGAACATACTCATCACAATCACTCTTATGATCAGGCCAGGCCGCAACTTGACACTCCCTTGAACAGTACTGATTAATCATACATCTACTACAAACAGATAAAGACTCACGTTGCTTTTGTTTACCACAATTCATGCATCTACCCATCTTTGGCATTGTCTTCCTTGCCTCTAAATGCATCTTCTTCAGGCATTTACAACTTGTTCTTTTGCGGAAAAACTTCAAAACGTCACGCTTTTCACTAGTACTGCCACTCCATACATCTCTACTCTTAAACATTACCGCCCTTGAATTCCTGACTGCATTGATATCATCTACATCGTAGTACTGTTCAAAAACCACAATAGAGTGAGCAAGGTATCTAGGCCAACTCGTATTAACAACTCCACGCAACGGCAACAGAATATTGGTCCCAATACATATCAATATATCTAAAACTAACTTCCTGTAACTTTCATTGTTGTATATGTGCGTACGTGATTTGAATAACTCCAACAAGTTGTGTTTTACTGTCAAGTTTTTGTGTTGTGCATTTATGATCAATTGATCCATAAAGTTAGATACAGGATGATTGTCTGATATCACTATTTCGTGCCCATGATCACATCCCGTACTGCTGCTGCAAAATCTCAACCAAAAGTCATGTGCATCCGCTCTCTCATTCTCCTCCTTCTTGGCCAGCTGCTTTGCTCTTCTTTCCTTCCCTTTGTTTCTTTTTCTAGACGTCGCCGGCATATTGATATAATAATTGTGTTTCTTTTGTTTGATGCTATACTAGTATAACTGATTGCAAATATAATGCAATATAAAACTGACTGACTGCACATCCCGGCGTTGTATATGTGGTTAGTATGATTGCATACAGCAACATCGGTACATATCATATTCGTTCTTCACTTACCTATCTCAACATCCTCTGACGATCAGCATATCTTATAAAACACTACAACAAGGGCACACTAATACACACAGCAATGGCTTCGTTATAAATAGTAGAGGTACTAGGTAGGTATACCGAACATTAACACGATATGGAGAACCAACTCTTTTCAAATCTCAAATAAAAATGACGGTGTATGTCCTATGCACCGCCACCGTAAAAAAACTACACAGTCTACGACGTAGTTAACAATAACTGTATGTATCGTATTACATGTCCGGAGAATAGCCAATCCAAATATACAACACTGCACATCTCACTAACACTATGTATGTCTTTGCAAAGTTACCCTTATCTGCAAACTCTTTTTGTGACGCAGGCTTCCAGATTCAGAAAGTTCTTCAAGCAGAATAACTTTCACTATAAGTTCCAGAATTTAATGGCGAAAATTGAATGATAAGGAAGAAGAATTATTTGGCGCGGCTTATGTCTAGATTCATAGTAGGATGCTTTATGCCGTTGCAATAAGTATAGTAGATGATTCTTCACCGATTATGTTGGAGGAGCTGCGAGCTTGTTGTATAAAGTTTGCAATATAAAAAAGACACATCTTATGCAGCACAACAACATATTCATCACATACACCGTCTCTCGACAAACAACATATAACAATATAAAAGTATAGCCACTATTATATGAACAATGGGTCGTAGAAATCGTTCATCAAGCTTTAACAACAACAGTAACAATGGCGCATCATATTCGTCACCTAATCAACAACAGCAGTCTCCTACTCAATCAGCCACCTCGCTTGCTAATACTACCACAACAACAATATCAACAATGAAGGACGTTAATACAATTAATAATGGTACGTCACTACCTTAATATTTGTGCACTAGCACACGGCTTATGAGCATTTTTAGATGTGGCTTTCCTTTTTATGTGCTAAGCGTATATAGATCTGCTATCATGTACGCATTGTACTCAATATCTCAATCTCTCTTGTCTCTTTTTCTATTCAATAACTCTAACTACTACTCTCGCTATCAATGTTATATATTAGCTGATTTAACAGCAGCCACTGCGCTAATTAATCACTTCATTCACAATAATAACAATAATAATTATAATGATCAATCTACTACTACTAATGAATCAACATTTCATCAATTACTAACAACAGCTGCTGCTGCCCAAAGAAATTTCTCATCATCTGACGATATTAACAAAGATAGATTGGAGGCATTACATATATTACAAGGAATATGCAATCGATTATATGAATTGGATAATATACTTCAAAATCAACATAATCATACTACTGCTACTCCCTTAAATAGCCATCTCGAGAGGCTTCTACTGTCATCAAATAATGAAAGCTCGTATAATTCACTCCATATAGCAATAGTACATCGTAACTTATTGTGTATTCTGTTACTATTACAACATGCCAAGAACTACTCAAATTCGTTACTTGATAATGAGGAGCTTAATGGTGGCGGTGTTAATGGTCAGATGGTACATCCGTTACAACTACTACACGGTACATCCTCCTCAGAATCTCAAACTGACAGCAACAATATACTAAACTCCCTAACACAATCATTAGACTTTGAACAATTAACACCATTACAATTATTAGGTAAAACATCAATAAGTGGATTGAGTAATTGTAGAGAAAGTGTTAGTTTGGATGCATTGCGTGAAGTTTGGAAAGAGCAGATTGCAAGAAGTTGTGAGTATAATGAAGGTAGTGTTGGTCAGGGTAATGAGGGGCCGTTAAGAAATCAGAGAAGAAGGGGTAATTCATCAAGTAGTACTAGCAGTGACGAGGATTCGAATGACAATACTGAAGGCAATAGGAGATTACGAAGTGGCAGTTTCAATTTTAATGAAGCAGAAGTAGATCCTAGGAGGATACGCAGTGGTAGTTTTAACATCCTTGAGGATAACGACAGAGATGGAGACGGAGTTCCGGACGAGGGTGGAAATAATGATTTAAGACCATTGGAGAATGTTGACTATAGTGTCTTGGGGAACAATAACAATAACGACCGCGGCGGTGACAGGTCAAATCGACGCAAACAGAAGACACAAGAACCAACAACAGAGAAGGACTATGGCTGTGAAGTGCTGACATTCGGTCGAGCCGATAACTGTGCCTTAGGTGTGCCACAATTTACAACCACGTCTTACTCTCGGGGAAGTACTAACGACAAGATTACAGATCAAGACTTTACATCATCCAATAATGGTAGTAATAGTTACAAACCGAAACGTGTGGAAAGTTTTAGTTTGGGTGAGTTACGTCGTGCTTGGGGTTCTTCTAATGCCTTGTCATCATCATCATCCACTAAGGCCGCTGCGTTGGATAAACAACAAAATGATGTAAATCAAGTTGATTCACCAGCAGTATCAATAGCAGCATCAACCCACCACACTCTCGTATCAACACGATCCGGTCAATTATATTCATTTGGTTATGGAAAGGGAGGACGATTGGGGTTAGGTGATGAACATCATCGACCATTACCAACACGCATATTAGGATCATTAACAAAACGGATTGTTTCGAGTATTGCCGCGGCTGAGAATCACTCGTTATGTAGCACGAGTGATGGTAAGGTATTTGCTTGGGGTTCGAATGGTTTTGGTCAATTGGGTTATTCAACAGCATCGTCTTCAGATGAAAGTAGTAGTCGACTGTCGCCTCGTCGTATTCAGGGAGAGTTAAAGCAGGTCTTTGTTGTTGCAGTAGCGGCTGGTGCTCGACATAGTGTTGCCTTGACACAATTGGGAGAGGTGTACTGTTGGGGTGATAACAAGGTAAGCTCGATGAGGTGTAATGTGCATATGATGTGGACACTTTTTTAAGATGTACTAACCCTCATCCCGTCATATTCTAATATTGTTTCCCCAAGAGCGGTCAATTGGGACAGTATAATGGTATGAATGCTACATCGGCTAGCTCTTCTTCACCACCATCGGCATCACCTTCTTCTGGTAGAGGTAGTCATCGTCCTCAGCGTGTCGAGGGACTATGGTCCGCACAGCCACGAAGACGTGCCATTGCAATATCGGCCGCTGAGTTCAGTACATTAGTTTTGACCTCGCCTCCCAAGGTAGCATCACGAGCAGAATCATCCCTTGCCTTGCCCGTGAATACAGTATTCATGTGGGGACATGGTAATCATCAAGTAATGCGTGTCTACTTCCCGTCCTCGGAGGGTAATAGAACGGCTTCTAGTATACGGACCAAGGGCAATACTTCCAATGTCTACTCAAGATCTTTCTCTATCAATCCCACGGCTATTGCCTGTGCCAAGTACCACAACGTTGCCATTACATCTGATGGAAGCGTCTACACTTGGGGGCTACATAAGGAGTCGTTAGGTATAGAAAAGAAGACTGCTTCTCTGTCAAAGAAAGATGATAATAATGATGAATGGGTGACTGCATCCACTGATGAAAAGAGAAGACGACCCCGTAGTAATAGTTTAGGGCAAGGAAACTCCAACACAACATCGGTAATCTCATCACCCCAACTAGTTGTTGGTATGCTTCCCGAGAATGGCGGCGGTAAGGCTGTAGCTGTGTCAGCCTCGGAGTCTCACACGGCCATAATAACCGAGGAAGGTCATCTTTTTACTTGGGGCACATCAATCGGCAGCAACATCCTTGGCCATAAGGGTGTCTCTTGGCAACCAAGTCCAAGGAAAGTGTCGAGGGTTCATCGTGCTGTTGATGTGGCAGTGGCAAAAGAGCATACTGTGCTTTTAATGGGCACAACCTTCCCTCCATTACCCACCCTTTCATCCAATAACGATGATTGTCAGACATTATCATTACAACATCATGCCGCCATTGAAATATCACGTAACGTCGACATGTATAATGTACTCCCCGTGTCACAAGTTGCAAGCCGATTGAATTGCAAACCATTACTCGACTTCTGTGGCGAGTTCATTAGAGGGAACCTCGATGGTGTATTAGCAGTTGGGAATAAGAATGATTTTAGAAAGTACCTCAACAGTGGACGAATGATGTTAGAAGGTGGGATTAGCAGTTATGATCGAGATGGAACCTTTCATCCGTTCTTGTATCATTTAGTCAACAATAAGAACTGGGTAAAGGAGAGTAGTGATCTTCTCAAACGTTACTCAAGATGTATTATACCCGTATCGAGAAACAAGGCCAAGAAGAAGAAGACGAAACGAGATGAACAGCCGACACCACCTCCCAAGGAGGAAGTTGAGCAGATTGTTGAAAGTAGAGCTGCGTCAGATGTAGTAAAGAGTCAAAAGAAAGAGCCAGATCAAGCACAGTCACCACCAAACAAGGTATTTCAAGAAGAAAAGAGAGTCAAGGACAAGCCTAATGCCGGTACTACCCCTTCTAAGTATTACTGCTCTGTTTGTTGTGTATCATGCCCAGACCATGACAGTTACACTCTTCACATGAATGGTAGAAAGCATCGTAATCGTTTGATGCATGTCAAGAAGGAAGAAGAGAAGCAAGTTGCTCAGAGTATGATGGCCATGAAGCGTATGCAGTTGATGGAGAGTAGTGGTGGTCACGATGTTAACAATGTACCACACGATCAAATTAATATGAAGGGAGTTCAACAACCGCATCTCAAGAAGCCATCATCAAGTCCGTGGACAAGTAAACCTGCCTCCGCTACCCCTCAAAGTATGAAGAAGACCAGATCAAAATCATTTCAAGACATCATTACCGAGGAACAAAAGAGTTCATTTAATACTCCAGTGAAGACGTCTCCGATTACCACAAAGTCTCCAGTGTTAAGGAGCAACGTATTGGCAGCCTCGTCTACTCATCCTGTACGAACACCCCGAAGTACTACAAGACCTCTCTCTCCTGTGACAAGTCCTAGTTCGTTCTCGTTAGGCGAATTCATGAATAAGGGCAGTGCTAAGAAGAATGTTAATGTAGTGAGTAAGGTCGGTGCTAGTTGGGGTGCCAAGCCATCCACAAGATCAAGTAATGATAATGACGTAAGTTGGAATGTTAAACCAACTCCCCCTTCTTCAAAGCCGAAACAAACACCAAAGAAGGGTCTATCCGAGATCCAACAAGAAGAGGAGGCTTTTAGATCAAACGAAGATCACATGTGTCGTCTAGAAGGCAAATGGTTCGTCCAACAACGAGAACGAGCGATGTCGATTGGTGAGATTGCTGAGCAAGAGAGGATGAATGCCTTGATTGAAGAGCAGCGAAGACTTAACAAAGCTGAAGAAGAGCAGCTGGCCGAAGCTATTCGACAGTCTTTAGCAGAGGGGAAGAGTGGAGATAGCAAGACGAAGAAACAGCAGCATAATAGAAAGAAACAAAAGGGCAAGCAGCAGAAGAAGCCAAAGCCGAAAGGCAGCAGGAAGAAGACAAGGGATATTAAACCTTTGGCACGCCACGATAAGAAAGCTTAACATTTAGGAGTTGTTAGTATATCACAATAGACTGTTTATTTTATCAATAAACATATCTGATATCTAATTGCACTAATGTATACATATCTGGTGCATACCATATAACACCACACGAACCAAACATTCACCGCATTAACAACAACATCAAGCCATTACAGTTTCAGGATTTGCTCGAAGCAAAAGGAAAAGAGTCTCGGTGTATTCGTTACTCTTCTTGTCAACCTCTTCACATTCACACAACAAATGAAACGGGAGCTTGTTATCAACATTTCCATCAGAGACCGAGGGTCCATTTAGATTCAACAAGTACTTGACTACACCCAAATTACCTCCCCGGCACGCATAATGAAGAGGAGAATCCTTGTTCATATCAGTATATTGCAAAGTACGTCCTCCATCATCTTCTAACAAGTACTCAACAACTTTTGCCGAGCTAAACTGACAAGCGATGTGAATAGGAAGAGCACCGATGTTGTCTATGACTCGTAATGCGGAAGGGTTTCCCCTTATCAAGAATTTTATTGATCCAAGAGGTATCTTATCTTTCAGCGCATGGTGAATTGGTAACCAACCATTGTCGTCAAGAGTAGTTAATGCTAGAAGATCTTCTCCCATCTCGGCATAAACAAGTTGGGCCTGTAAGAACTCGACAATATCTGACTCTTCATTCCTACCTCTTGCTAGATCAAGTGGTGTTCTCCCATGCTCATCTTCATCAGTGTCTCGCATCCAAATTGCCTCGGGGCACGCATCATATAGAATCTGAACCACGTCGAGTTGGCCATAGTAAGCAACACAAGCCAAGTGTAATGGTAATCGACGACCATCAGCCTTCTTAGATGCAGCGTTTGAGTCATGTTTAAGTAGCAACTCGATCACTTCTGCCCTACTCTCTGCCTCACATGCAGCTGCTCTGTGAAGAGGCAAGTACCCCGACCCGTCTCGAGTGTGGATGCTTTCAGGATACAAACCTAGAAAATACTCAATCGTATCGAATCTGCCAGTAGCACATGCATGATGAATAGGGAGATAGTTATACCCGTCTATCTTCTCCCTCACAGGTTCTGGATATAGATCAATAAGTGCCTCACATTGCTTAGGCAATAAGCTGGCGGCTGCATAATGAATTGGAAGCTCTCCATCTTCCACTCTGTCCCTAACGATAGTAGGATCCATATCTATGAGCAGCTGAAAGATATCAAACCAAATCTTTTCATCTAAATCCCCATTTCCACACAGCATATAGAATGGAAGATAGCCGACTATGCTTTGATGGTAGAACAACTCAGAGATTTCATTCAGTAGAAACTTGACCACATCTAACGTAATTCCTCCATTTCTCAAAGCTAGATGGAGTGTAGTTCTCTGATATCCATCTAGCATACGTACGGATAAAGTATCGGTCTCAATAAAGAATGTTAGAAGTTCTTGCATGTCTTCCTCCTCGATGCTCGGGTTGGAAAGGAGTGCATGGATTGGGTAGCACACAAAATCATCTTGTTCAGTTGTCACCAAAGATTCAGGTAGTGCCTTAACTAACATCTTAACCGTATCAATATCAACATTTGACGTTCTTGACAGGTAGTAGTGGAGAGGTAAGCCTCGGACGTAGATGCAATCATACTTGCCACTGTTCACTCCATCTTCAACTAGACATAACTGTTCAAGTGCCGAAGGGTATGTTTCCAATAGTAATTCAATAACCGAAGTAGGACAGTGCTCATTATAGCATGCACAGTGTAATGGATATGCCTTGTTTGATTCATAATCTTCTCTCTCAGTTTCTGGGCAGAATACATGAGTGTGTATATTAACAATTTGAGGAAAGGCTTCTAGAATATACTCGACCATTTCAAAGGAGACTTTCATATTCATGCATATCTCATGTAGAAAGGGGTGGCGTTGATATTCATCCTCATACAGTTTACATAGTTGGGCATAGAGTCCATTGCTGTGTAGAGGGGGGAAATGTATACCATTTTGCTTCAGATTGTCAACTTTCTCTTTTAATGTATTGAGTGATAGATCATCTGATGCACAAAACTCATTCAAATCCCATAATATCTCAATAACCGTACGGCTCATTTTTGTATTATAAATACTGACTACTACTGCGCACTACTCTGAACTCTGACAAAGAGAAGTTAGTGCTCATATGATATATACTTTTTCCTTTGCAGTTGTATTTGTAATCAAGCTGCATAAGATGTAAACGGTAGATGTTATTACATGATTGCAATTCAGTTTTCTTCTATACCGCGGGTATGCCTCGGCAAATTGTATGATATGATATATATTGTATGTGCTTGGCATATATCCTGTGCACAAACTTTAAAGCTACATTGTTCAAAGCACTACTAATCGAAAAAGCATTGCAATACTGATATAATCCCTACTTTGTTTTGTATACCAAGAGCTATTGCAATAGTAATCGCTATTTATTTTGTGCATATTTCATCATTTGAAAAATTATGAGAGGTAAAAAAAATAAGGATACCATTTTTTGTTTCATTACTTACGGTCTAATAGATTCAGGGTTGATATTGATTGGTTTGGCTGGCGGTTGCAATATAATATTGTATTCTCATCTACCTCCTACTGTAGTTGATAATTGTTGAGCTGCTATTCTCTGCTGCAACTTAGGATACATCCAAACAAAGCAATACATCAAATACAAAGCATAGCTTAAGCGTACTACCGATAATACTATAATACCCTCCTTGCAATTGATAGCGGTGTTAGTGACAATAGATATGACAGCAGTATCAGAAGCATCATCATCATCATGGCTACGAGATGATTGCAAACAACTCTACAAAACAATCAAAGACGAACACAAAGCCATCCGAATTGCAAAACGAGGCCGCACATTGCGTTTCAGTATCAATTATTCATGGAGTTTGTTTAACAAATATCCAAATGCACAAATATTAGAATTTGGTGTGCATACCGGACGTGACTTATGTTTGATTGATCGTGCGGTTCGTCAAAAGGAGAATGAGATGAGTAGGAAACAACACAAAGATAATCATAGTAGAGAATCAACACTAACAGAACGACACATGATACATGGCTTTGATTCATTCAGAGGATTACCCGAAGATTGGGATAACGGCAAAGAAGGATATGATGCAGGTAAATTCGATTTAAATGGCATTCCACCCAACCTTGCCGAGATACGTCAACATCTAAGTTCCAAAACGAAATCTGGAGATACATACACACCAACCAATCAAACAACAGGATTACCCGAAACAAATATACAAGATAATGTCAAATTACATGCTGGATGGTTTACTGATACAATATCACCATTCTTTGATGATCATACAGCTCCAATTGCATATATACATGCCGATGCTGATTTATATTCAAGTACAATAACATTCCTATCAGAGATATGTCAACGACAATTATTAGTTGTTGGTACAGTGATAACTTTCGATGAATATGCAAATTATCCAGGGTGGCAAGAAGGAGAATATAAAGCATGGATGGAAATAGTAGAAGAGTATGATATTGAGTATAAATATATATGTTATCATGCTCCGTCGGAAACTAAAAGTTTGGATAAGAATAAGAAACATAATGAGTTTGGATATCAATCTGTTAGTTTGGTTATAACGAGAGTACCTTGGTAGACTTAGTGGCTTATATTGTACATCGGTAACTGACTACTTGATGAGATCAGCCTAGTTAAGATAATAGACGATCTATTATCCCGTAAAACTATCTGTTTATATAATAATAATAAAACTGATGCATATGATAAGTTTATAGTCTACTATGACTAACTCCCGCTCCTTCTATGCATTAACATACCTTCGAGGTTCAACCATCCTGATCTTCCAACTCCTTTTTACGAGCACTGGCCAAAGTTACACAATGCCTCTCATGTGCAGGCCAATCATCAACTTGGCACTCCCTCGAGCAGTACTGAATAACCATACATCTGCTGCATGTAGATAATGACACACGCTTCATTTCTTTGTCACAATTCCAACACAATCCCATCTTTGGGATTGTCTTTCTCGCCTCTAAATGCATCTTCTTCAGGCATTTACATGATGATCTTTTTCGGTAAAACTTCAAACAGTCACGTCTGCTACTACTGCTACTAATCCGAAGATTCTCCCACTTTGATACTACCACCTGTGAATTGATGACCGAATCAATATCATCTGTGCCATTGTAATGTTCAAGAGCCACAATAGATTGAGCAGCATACGTAGCCAAACTCATTTCAGACCCCTCACCCAACAAAATATTTGTTCCAATACGTGCTAATATAGCTAATACTAACTTCATGTAATCTTCATTGTTCCATATCTTTGGATGCGATTTGAATATCTCCCTCAAGTTCTCTTTTACGCTCATGTTTTTGCGTTGTCGTTGTGCATTTATGAAAAATTGATCCATAAAGCTAGAAACGGGATGATCGTCTGATATCGCCACAGTACAACCATGATCGCATGATGCCTTAATCCAACCATTTGTTCCTACTGGGATCGATGTTTCCCGTGTTCTCCATAATCTATTTGCACCCAATCTATCATTCTCCTCCTTCTTGGCCTGCTGCTTTGCCTTTCTATCCTTCCCTTTGTTTCTTTTTCTAGACGATGGCGGCATTATTATTCGTATATATATGTATTCTATATGAGAATAGGAAGGCATATCGATGTATAGCATTATTTAGATATATAAAAGTATGTATGTTAAATCAGCATAGAGGCGTGTGTACAATATGAAAGATTAATATACACTTACCTGAAGTTGCAAGTTGCAATAGGTTACAATTGCAAATAACTATTTTAGCACATCATATGCACAAACTCTCTTTACTCCGATATATGACAAGTCTATTCAATCTCACTACCTTGTATAGTATCAATTCAATTTATCGTAGCACTATTTATATATACTAATATCTGCAGAGGTATAGACGTACATATTGGTAATAGAAAGATGTTAGATAAATAGGTGCACCGACATAAAATCATAAAAAATCTACTGGCATCGATGGTACGGCGCCTAATGTAATACAACAATTGTAGAAATAAATAAACACACAGAGAATATACAAACAGGCGACAGCCTTTGTACTTACACAGCCAGAGCGCAACAGAATAGAACGAACATCATTGCGATACCTCTCTAGTGCACCGACACAAGAAATAAATGACAGAAAGTTCTATGTTGTCCGCCTCTTATGATACGCCGCCCCAATGACAATCCCACAGTTGCAGAGGTATAAACACAAAGAATACAAAACCACGGCGGCCTTTGTACTTACTACAATCACTATATCAGACTCTATATGCATAATATCATCAAGTCTCATCAAAATGTCAAAATGCTAAAAATGACATTCCACTTGTAAGCATCTCCTTATATTCATTTATTTATATTCATCACTTTTTTTCTCCGCCGTCAATGGCACAACTTTAAATAGCGATTACTATTGCAATAAGCTACTTAATATACTGGAGTATAGGGGGGATATACAAGTTTTTAATGGTCTATCGATTAGTAGTGGTGTAGAAACTGTAGCCTCCTTTACTTTTTTGTGCACATCTTGTGCACTTCTGATACTCGAGAACTGAGACGTATTATCAATACTCAATACCTATCAACTCGGATTAATACTTTTCAAAGACATGTCTAATTATGATGAAATAAACGATACATTAGAGGAGCTGTGTAAATATTGCTCGTCTGATGAGCTTACCCTGCCAGGATTGCAAGAAAAGATGAAGAAGCTCGATCAATTTCCTCTACATGATGTGCAAGAGGTGTATGCGCTTCGTCCGTTCCTTCACCATCTTTGCTTGAGTAAAATGGTGTCCATGGAGATAGTAGAATACATATTAGATAAATATCCCGAAGCAGCAACAGTTGAGTCAGGAGAGCCTGGGTATGTGGGTTCTATAGAAACAATGATAATGAATACATTTCCACTACACTTGGCGTGCTACAATCAATACTGTCCTTCTTCCATCATCAAATTGTTATTGGAGAGATGTCCAGCTGCATTTAGGCATCATGTTCAAATTGGAAATGTGTTTAGGTGTGAATATTACAGTGAAGCACAAGAAGGATTACCTTTACATTATTATGTGGCACGAAAAACAAATGTGGATATAGATATTGTCAAGATGTTAATCGAGGCATATCCTCAAGCTCTGCAAGCCACTGACGGTGTAGGGTTTACACCACTACATGCAATTGTATCCAGTGAAAATGAAAATATCAACGATCTATTACATATCATTCAGTACCTTATTGAAGTGGAACCTACTTGTGTCCGAACTGTTGACCAACATGGGCGAGCACCGCTTCATGTTGCGTGTCAAAGTGGAGGTATTACATTGGAAATAGTTCGGCTTTTAGTAAATGAATGGCCAGAGGCAATTAGTACCCGGGAAAGAAATGGCTTTACTCCTATTCATGATCTTTGCAACAATTACTATCTGGACGACGAGACTGCTCTAGATATTCTACGCTTGCTCATTAATAACGATCTTAATTTGGCGAGAGAAATGGTCGACGACGAAGATTATCTACCGATTCATATTGCTGCTACTGGAAAGTCTACCGCTTTTTGCAAAGTACTCATCGACGCAGATCCGGAATCAGTGAGAATTGAAGGAGGATATAATAGTCTACCCATCCACATAGCATGCGACGATAACATTAGAGCTGATGCGGTTGATACAATTCAGTATATGTTAGATCTGTATCCTGAAAGTATGGATGCTTTTGACATCGAGAGTTTAACTCCTTTTCATAAGGCAGCTCAGGGTAAGAGGGTAGATATAGTTGAGCTGCTACTGAAGCATGATCCAGATGCCGCATCAAAGCCTTTAACCAATAGTGACAACTTTGAGAACGTTGCAAGTTACGACTTGCCGTTGCATTCGGCTTGTGCTTATTCGACTTGTAATGTGGAAGTAGCTGAGGTTTTGTTCGATGCATACCCACAAGCTATTTATACTCATAACCGGAGGGGAGAAACACCACTTGATGTGTTATGGGAAACAGCTGGTCGAAATGGAAGAGATCCAAATGAGTCAAAAGTGGTCAACTTTTTACTAACACAACAAGCGTATTATCAGCAAGCCCAAGATATAAAAGCAAAGACAACAATTGATAAGAATGATTTGCTATCCCTTTGTTGTGCATTGAAAGATAAGGCTCCGCTCGGATCCATTAAGTTGTTGGTAGGTGCATTAAGATCGATTGGACACACAGAGTCTCTTCCTTTGAACACTGCTTGTGAATTCAGTTCAGTCAAAGTTGTTCGGTACTTGTTAAGGCTTGCAGAGGAACGGTTATCTTCTTTGCGTCTTGTTCACTCGGCATGCCGTGGGGGTAACTTGGAAGTGATCAAATACTTTCTGGATGAGCATATATCTTTAGTATCCTCAGCGGAGGTGAATGAGAATGGCGAGCTGCCGATTCACTTGCTGTGTGGAGTGGGGAAAGACAAGGTTGATATTGAAAGTGCAGAGTATATTGAAATCATTTGGAGAATGCTCTTGGCTAACCCCGAGGCAGTTTTGGGTGCTTAAGGTAGTAGTGATTATCTGGGTGTTACAGTTACAAAGTAAACACCAGCGGGAGGAGATATACATTATGTACTGAATCGGGAGGGATACATCAGTGGACTCAAGCACATTAACAGAACAAGCGGAGAGATAGAAGAAAACAATACATCAGGAATGAGTAAAGTAATAACAATCAATTACAATTACATTATTTGGGGATAGTTACACATCGTCAACTAGAAATAGTAACCATTCCTCCTTCACATAAACACACAATCTACCAATCACGTACTGTTTGGGAACGCCAATCGAATGCATTCTTTGCCCACTCTTCCTCAAACTCAACCTTGCTTGATGCTTTACGTTCAATACCATCAACATTGCCAAATGATGTGCGCGATGGTTTCTCGCCGCCACCACGAGAAGCTGACATGCTGCTATTCTTCTTCTTTTTGGGATGATTATCATTAGCATACTTTTGTGTAAACTGTGTAATTGCACTAGGACTTCCATCCAATTGTTCATCGGAAGAACTACCAACTTCCTCGAGGATTGAGACTGTATTCTTTGTGCTACGTTTCTTTCCTCCCTTCTTCTTTGTAGGAGCTGCCTTCTTTGTCCTCTTCTTGGGTGCTGGTTGCTCTTCTTCAAAGTCACTCTCCTCACTGTTTGCTATATTATCATCTCCTTCACTCTCATCTTCTTGATAGATGACAGCCTTTCGACTACGATTAGTTCCTCTTCCATGAGTAGTAGTTATCTTCTTCTTCTTGATTGGTACATCCTCTTCACTCTCACTATCGTCATCTTGAATGTTGGGATTATGATCACCCAATGCTTTACGTGACTTTGTTGTTGCCTTCTTGCCACGTGATCCAACATTGTTGTTGTTGGAAGTGGATGCTTTCTTTGAGGCAGCAGTTGCTGTTCGTTTATTTCCTCCTCCATTCTTTTTCGTAGGCTGTTGCTTGCCGCTACTCTTACTACCACCCTTGCTGCTTGCCGTCTTGCTTGTTGTTGCTCGTGCCATTATGAATATATCGTATTAGATTGATATGATAATGTGAGGTTAGTTATTGTGTTGTGTTGGTCGATGAGAGAAAAGAGAGCTCTCTCCAAAAATGCGACTCGAGTTGTGCGATTCAACCTCTTTTTTCTTGCTCCCTCAACACAATAATCAACTCATCATCAACATAAATGCATTAACATTATTAACATTAACAAAATGAATCACTCATTAGCAGCAGTGGCAAGTAGAATCCAAGAGCGTAATAATGGTAAGTTAGTGGTAATAAATTAAATGTGTATTTGTCATTGGTCGTGAGCTATTTTTTATTATCACCTCTCAATCTTATCATCAACAACATCTCAACAACAAATAATGATAAATAGCACTCTGTACGGAATTGGCAACATTGGATTTACTCAAATCACAACATGCACAAGCTGAACAAACACTAGCCGCTGAGGAATTAGAAGCTGCCAAACTTCGTAAAGAATTATTAACAGCTGTTCAATCACGACATTCAGTAGAATTACAAGTATTACAAATCAAGCATGATACACAAGAGATTGATAAATCAATTACTCAACTCCAAGCATCAACTAATGACATACGTGCCAAGACAAAAGAGTTGGAATGTAAATATGATAAAGAACATGCACCAATCTATGCCAAGCATGACGTGTCTACTAAATTATATTCCATGAAGACAGAGGCTACACTTGTTGCTGCACAGCGTAAGAAACAGCGTAGGGAAACAAAACTATCAAGTTTGAAAGAACAGACTCATCGTCAAACTAAAGAGGCTGAAGATATGCGTACCGAGACTGAACGTATTCGTGATGAATGTTTAGAGTTAGATCATAGAGAGGAAGAAGATGATGAGGAGACTGTGGCATTGAGTATGCAAATCAAAACACTACTAAGTAAGAAGGCATCGTTACGTGTTGCTGCTGCCGAGGCTAGGGAGATGCAACAAACTGCCAAATCTAATTGTGAGATGTGGGAGAGGAAGTGTGTAGAAGGGAATTAGATTGTGTTGTGTTGGTTGTGTTTGGGGGGTAGTTGTTAGTTTGAGATTAGAATGATTAGGGATATGTTGAGAGATATAGCTAATCACTAGGTTTACATGTTGTATACACTTGTCAACTAGTGCTGTTCTATCTAGTAATGAACTAATGTGTTATTCTTATCTTGATGTCTTACTCTCCTTCTCCCTCATATCTTTCATTGCCCATACTACCTACATCGTTCAAGATCAGATTAATCTATGTAACGATAACTACCATTACTAATACACACACTACTTTAGTTAATGCACCGTTTCAATTTCTTTTTCATCAAGTCGACAATACATTCACCGAAGTTATCAATGTAGTTTGTTGGGACAGAATCCGTATTCACCTCAACTTTACATAACATATTATTGTCGTACTTATGGATAATCGGAAGTTGATACCATACAATAGTCACGAGTATAGACAAGAGGTAGGATTAGTATTTCATAAAAGTGCAAAACCATATCATTTAAATCAACTTCTTCTTACCTCAGTATTCTCGACCATCCATGCAAGCTTAGACTCCCCAAGAGCCTGTCTGGGGTTGATCGCCCCATCTTCGCCCTGCATTCTACCCGCAGTATCACAATAATCCTTCGGTAACCAATGCAGATAACAGTGGTTCTCCTCATTCGGTTTTTCAATAGGGTATTTGTGATATACGATCCAACCAGCCCCAATATCATGGCCAGTGTTGTAGTTATGCATGATCTTTAGATATTCTGGGTCACCCCAAGACATAACTGCCGCTGAAGTACCAATGTCTACAGTCATAACCTCTCCCATATCAAAATAACTGTTCAGTTTGGGATTAGCTTCGACATAATCTCCCATCCATTTACCAGTCAAGAAGTATAACTCTGGACTCCAACTTTCAGAAGGTACAGATAAGATTGCTTTCGACTCAGCCTCCCCAAATTTTCCATATCCAACTAACCAAAGTGGATGAATAGTACCATCTTCTTGTTTAAATCCCAAACCCTCCGATAGACGGAGTGGAGTAAGTTCACAATAATCGAGAAAGGCACACCATTCTGATAATTGTTGCATTGTATTTATGATCCCATTCTCGGAAGTCTTTGCAATTACATCATCTAATCGATCTCGTAATAAAGATTTCATACGATCGGGGGCATTAATACTATTGAGGAAAGTAATGCACCGATTTAACAGATCATAGGTAATTGATTTAGTTGTTAACACAAGCTTTGTACTGTTGCAAACATCATCATTATTGTCGTCACCTCGTAGAACTTTACTTGATGATACGGCTACTAAGAAAGTTGAAAATTGCTTGCCGGTAAAATAACTCTTTGATATGTGTATTTATTTTGTGTATGAGTGATATAGTAGATGCGGAAATAGATAATATAATTGCATTATGGATGGATAATAATAATGATACGAGAGGTACAATGATATGTGGAGAGCGATGAGATTGAGAGCCCATAGCAGAAGGATATCGTGACACACAAGATATGCACTTTTTTCATTGCAATAAAAACTTACCCCAATACGAGGCAGTAGATCGTATATATCCGTAATGGAGATCTCAGGAGGAGACAGGTTACTACTAACAGCGGAGGCTTTGCGTTTGCTCATGGTGGTAGGAAGGTGGAGAGAAGAGATCAACAACACTGTCGACGAAGCCAATGCAAAGGCAAAGAACTATGTCGTTTGATCGCTAAATGACAAATCATTGGGAGAGAGGAGAGAAAACAAAAATGAACGATGATACAAATGCTCATCTCTTAGAGAGACAGAGAAGAGATCCAATAAGCTATATAACCGTGTCAATTGTACAAGGATAACTTATATATAAACATTACATTCATATCTACGTAGTCTCTAAAACTTTTGGGACAAGACTAAAAAGAAGATCATCCGTGATGTACTCTTTACAAAACTTTGCATTGCAATGGAGGCCAGGAAGTTGACTAACAGAGCGGATCAACAGTCACTGCGAATGGAGTAGAAGTAGAAGTAGATGGATTAGATTTAGATTTAACATTTGAAGAATTTAATAGAGGTATTATACTACCAATTGTTATACCCAAAGATGGCCCAATAGGATTAATGACACAACATTTCTTTGGCAGTGTATCGATTACAAGCGTTAACTCTGGTTCTGAGGGTGAGCAGTGTGGAATTCGAGTAGGAGATGTACCTGTTACATTATCTGCAGATGGTAAAGTTGCAACAGAAATACCATTTAAAACTTTCATACAGCAAGCAAGGAGTACAGTTCGTCCATTAACTTTTAGTATTCTTCGAGAAGTTAAGGCATACGATTCATGGAGGAGGAAACCTACTGAATTAGACAGCATTCTTGCAGAATTAGATCATACATCATGCTGTGGATCAGATATACAGATAATCAGTTTATTACAAGAGAAAGTTCGTGTACTATCTCCAACTGTTGTGCATGAATCATCGTTTATCCATCAAATATGTACGCTTGAAAATGTTACATCAGAAATTGTCCAATATCTAATAGATATCTTCCCCGATGCGGCTAATAAATGGGAAGTGATTTGATTGGTTACGGCTCAACAAAGAAGGCATATGCATTACACTTTGCATGCTACAACGAGCACTGTCCCGACTCGGTCATTGAATTACTAATGAAATTTTATCCAGATGCACTTGAACATACATCCTTCTTGAAAGAAGGAGTAGGATTACCTCATATTTCGGATGATTGGGATGAAACATGTGCTGCTGGTATACCACTTCATTACTATTTATCAAGGGCATCTAATGTCAATATCGATACGGTTAAAATATTAGTTGAGGCATCTCCTGAATCCTTGGTTACAGCTGACGATGAGCGGCCGTGCTATCCTATTCATGCACTAGTTTCCAACCCAAATATTAACAATTTACAAGATATACTTTTGTATCTTCTTGAGGTTAGACCTTCTTCAATACGGTTATTGGATTGGTTCTCGAGAACACCATTGGAAGTTTCATGTAATAACAAATCAATAATGTTAGAGACGATTCAGATTCTACTAAATGCATGGCCAGAAGCAATAAGAGCAGGAGATTTTGTTGGACTTCTTCCTGTGCATTCTCTTTGTCGTATTGATCACCTTGATGAGGCGGTACTACTTGAAATCATCCATTCAATGCTGAACATGGATCATAGTTTGTTATCCCTTGCTGATGCTGATGAAAATGGCTGCCTCCCCATTCATTATGCTGCTTATTACAAGTCAACATCATTCTGTAAAATATTGCTCAATGCTCATCCTGAATCGATAAGGGTCGGAGAAAACAGCCCTTCAGGTTTGCCGATCCATTGTGCTTCTATAAGTAAGAGAGATGATGCAGTCGATACAATTCGGTATATGTTGGAGCTGTATCCAGAAAGTATTAATGCTAGGGACGATAATGGCCGCATGCCTATTCATTTAGCGGCACGGAAACCCCAAAGACTAGATACAATCGAGTTTCTCCTCAAGCATGACCCTAATTCTGCTTCAACGAGGGATACATCTCGACGTTACTTTCCGTTACAATTGGCTTGCTTGGCTAAGTGGTATGATGTCGGCCGCGGCAATGTCCATCTTTGTGCAGTTCAGAAACTTTATGATGCATACCCACAAGCAATCAATACTCTTCAATTTGGCATATATGGAAGTAATGGGGAATCCATACTTGAAATAGCACGAAGAATGGGGAAGAGAAATCTTGCCACCTTTCTAGAGGCCCAACTTGTCTATGTGGAGAAATCACAAGATATGAGAACACTTGCTACAGCAGATGAGAATGGCTGGCTACCTCTACATCATGCCTTGAAGGATAATGCCCCGCTTGGGTCCATAAAGCTGTTAGTACAAGGGCATAAGACGGCATTACGAACAGCTGTTGGTAATCGATTTCCAATTCACATTGCATGTGAGTTTAGCTCCATTGAGGTTGTTAAGTATTTGATCGAGGAGGAGATTGATGGTGACATGTTTGAGTATTTGAATGAATATGTATACAAGGACTACCCACTTCACTATGCATGTCGCGGAGGTAACTTGGGAGTGATTAAGTACTTGCTGAGCAGTCATATACCATTGGTAGTATCCTCAGTCTCAGAGAGATGGATTGATAACAAGCTGCCTATTCATTTGTTGTGTGAGGCTGGGAAAGATAAAGTCAACGATCGTGAGAGTACAGAATACATCGAGACTATATGGCTTTTGCTTCTAACCAATCCAGAAGCTGTAATGCATTGAGAGTTGACGAGAAGGAGAAAGACTAATTGGAGGGGGATATCGCCTCGATCGGTATCTTTTTACAAAATGAACATCATATGATGTGTTCATCTACTCTAGACTTGGGAGGAGATAGCCAATTAGCTATGCTGCCGTGCCAATTGTACAACGAGAACTTATATAAAGTTGCAATCTTATCAAACACTTCCCTACTTGAGTAATTATCACAGACAATCTAGATAACACTTATGTTTTCACCCCGTGTATCTTTTCGAATATACTATTATACAATTCATTCTCATTCGCCACCATTACTGTTCGTCCCATGCCAACATCTAAATCTGTATCCTTCAACCAAATCTCATAAAAGGATACCACTCCCTCAAAATGCTAATAAATCTTCCCAGGGGAAATCCCCCAAAGCTTCACCTCCTCCTGCTTCTGTCGCTGTGTCTGTTGCAATCGGCGCGTCTTCTCCGATCGCCCCTTCGACTTCTGAGGGTTCGGTAGGGAGTGTATCATCATCATCCACAGGGTCAGTACCATCTCCATCGGATGGGCTTGGGTCCGTTTCCGATGTATCTTGGACGTTATATGGATCACTGTCCTCTGTAGGTTCATTATTCGGTTCATTGTCTTTAGTATTACCTTTGCCAAACTTTGCCTCGGCGGCTGCTCCGCATGCTTCACTTATGGCGTTCTTAGAGATACTATCCGGAGCACTGCAGCAAACATTAAACCCTTGATTTGCCTGGACAGGCGTCGTGCCACTACTAGTTTTGGCAGACAAACATATACCATTTGTTCCAGCGGAGACGGAAATGCCAGCACCAACACATGTCTTTTGTCCATTTGTTTTTTGGGAGCAATGTATGTTCCCACTTACTCCAATACCAATACTAGTGTTTTCTCCCACGCAACCCTTAATAGATGAAAATCCTTCTGGAAGTGAGTAGCACACACCTTTGGGGGACGCTTCGATTTTGGTCTTGTCAACAGTGATGACAGCACTAGATGATGCAGATACACTAGCAAGAGCTCGATCACGTGTAAAAACACTAACACGATCATCGTCATCGAATACAGGTTGAGGGATGCTGAACAAGGGGAAATGGAATGTGGGGTGTTTGCCCAAATCCTGTTTGAACAATTCTGTTGCTGAAACTACTGTTGTTTTGAAACTGGTTGTTGGCATAGAGAAAGTATCATTACCATCCTCATCATGCTGGATCTTGATAGGGAATTGTCCAACCAACCCGATAGTGCCTTTACACATAGTGAACTTCATGTAGACTGAAGAAGTTGGAGAGGACTCGTCGACGGAACCAGAGGTGCACATAGTTGCAACCCTTTTGCCGCTTGACAAATCGATATGTGAACCACACCCACCAATTGTGTATCCAGCGGAACCATCATTATGAACTTTCTTAGTCACCGTGATAGCGTCGGAAGCGCTGGCAACTAACACCGAGGAGTTATTCAAAACAACGGGCGAATTTGCTGAGCACTGCTTGAGTCTTAAGGTCTTCTGCTTCTTCCTCTTCTCCTTTCGCTTTTGAGATTTAGCCTTGGACTTCGACTTCAACATACGGCGATGGATTGCTTCAGTTTTATCCATGCGAATACGAGATCCATTGACTGCACAGGCGCCATCAACTATCAGTATGGTTGCGGTAAACAATAAGAGAAACTTCATAATACTAATACGGATCAAGTGTCAATGAATTATAATGATAATGAGACCTAGTGAGACTATGATTATGAACTATTATGAAGCAAATGATGGCAACTTTTCTAACTCTTGCAATGAGAACACTCGATTCTATCTGTCTCAAAGTCTCACGACGGATACCGACGCAATCATCTTCAAGTTCCAGCTATGTAAGATACAATGGCTCTAGAGATGCAACAAACGTAAGCAGCCAGTAAAGACGATCGACGCGCGTCTAATGCGACCCGACTCAATAAGAAGTAATGCCCTCCTATTACATCTACAATGAGCCACACGTCAATGCTCTCAGGCGTCGAATCTTATGATGAGCAACCAGAGTGCTCATAAAACAATAACTCGACCAACATAACACATCAAAGCAATAACACATAATATCAATATCAACCATGAAGCTCTTTCTACTAACCGCTACAGCTGCATACGGTTATGCTCAAACTAATAATATGCCTAGTGCCCCCTCATCTGAACTCAAGCTTCGAGGTGCTTCATACTCATCGGCATATCTAGCTACCGACTCTCAAGTAATCGAACAATCTGATATGGATGAACTTGTGGATGCCTTCTGTGGAGCCGCCGTTGCAATTAGTGACGCCTTCTGGGAAAATGGAGGACAACACCATACAAAAGATAACGCTTACCCACAAGAGGCATGTGATGCCGCATATGAAGTAGCACTCGGGGCTTTGAATGGTGCCTACAACTATCCCGAACCGGTCCTATTCAAGCCAACTCTTACAACTGCACCCTACACCTTCCGTCCTACTAAGGCCGGGGCACTCTCATACTTCATTGGTACAGACTGCCTTCTCAAATCAGGTACTGAGGATGAGCAATTTCCACCAGGAAACGACGGCACTGACTTCAGAGAGTATGGATTTGCACTTGCCAACTACGGACCTCGATATTCTGGATTCTCTGGATGTGAGTGGGTAGGAGATAGTTATGTGACCGGAGAAGCAGTTTGAGTAGCTCAAGGTCAAGTCTTTTTTGAACGTAATGAAGGAACAACATCTGTCGTGGATAAAACTTTCTCTTTTGGCTACCAAGATGGTGTTGCTGTGATCACTGGACATCATTCCTCGGCTGTTGTTGATGATGTCGACTCAACTCAGTATGTCTTTGGTGACGAAGATGAAGAAGAGTCCATGTAATTGTATTGTTGTCGTTACCATAGCTGATAATAAACATAATGAATAGTAAAGTGACTGATCACTTTCCAATACTTGGTTGTTTCTAATCTAGTTTACGCTACTAATACATAACATACATTTGCCATTCTTCAGTCTATATCATCCATAGAATGGTCCTAATTTCGTCTTGGTCTCTGTTGATGTAGATATGCACAGGCACTTGCAATGATCGTATCATACCCTTCATCGTCACTTTCTTTTTCAAGTAATCAAACCAATCCAACTTTTGTATGGAGATACAATCTGTTGTATAATGCAGTCGTAACATTCTGCCTGAGCATATCCAGCACGTCATCATTGATATCTGTTAAAGTCAAACTATTCTTCTCCTCTTTCCTCTCATCATCATCATCATGACTGCTCATTGTATTGTTGATTAAACTGAGTATACCTCCTAAGCCGACACCTGACCCTAATTCCCATTACTTTTCGGAATTGTCAAGATGCATATGCCAGAAGAAGATAGAGTATGAGAAACTGAATAGGTGAAGGCCTATATATTGCAAATGAGAACTACCGATACTACTATCACAACTCATGCTACCAGTGCCCGATCCATTCAATACACCATTATTAATCTCTTGTATGTCAAATGTAAAGCTCTTTCTCGGATACGGCGCTGGTCACTAGATGTCATTCTTCTGGTAATACTCCACACGAAGATGCAGAAGAATTATTATGTAAACTAACAGTCTTTTTGGCTAATTCAATGTCATAAACTTCTTCCAATGTAATCTGCTCCCTTCGTTATTGATACATATGTAACTAAGAAGTTATCTTTGATGCGTAGTCGATTTGCAGATAGCCATAGTAATAATATTTGTTTTGTTCATGTTCTGTTGTTGTATCTCTTCTTGATGTGTAGATGATATGAATGAAGAATGGCGTCTTGATGTTATTATGTTTTTGGTATCTTTGGACGATAGAAAACCAACCTTTTGCAATCAATATCTAGATACCTCATCAGGCCAGAACTTTGGTAACCAATTCAGATAACAGTGGTCAATAGGGTACTTATGAAATACAACCATCCCAGCCCCAATATCATGGCCAGTGTTGCAGTTATGCATAAGCTCTAGATACTCAGTATCAGACCAAGACATTGACATTACCGCCATCGAAGTACCAATATCTCCATATTAGAGACCTCTCCCATATCAAAGAAACTCTTTAGTTTGGGATTAGCCTGAACATAATCTCACATCCATTTATCAGCCAAGAAGTACAGCTCAGGACTCCAAGTTTCGGATGGTACGGATAAGATTGCTTTCGACTTGGCCTCACCAAATATTCCATATCCGACAAACCAAAGTGGATGGACAGTACCATCATCCGGTTGTTCAAATCCCAAATCTTCCGATAAACGAAGTGGAGTACGTTCACAATAATCCAGAAATGCACACCATTCTGATAGTTGTTTCATATTACTAATAATCCCATTCTCTGATGTCTTTGCAATTGTATCATCTAATCTTTCTCGAAATAAAGATTTCATACGATCAGGTGCATTAATACTGTTGAGAAAAGTAGTGCATCTATTTAATAGATCATTGGTGATTGATTTAGTCGTTATGAAGAGTTTGTTGCAATCATCATTATCGTCATCACCTCGTAAAACTTTACTTGGTGATACGGCTAATAGAAATGTTGAAAAATGCTTGCCGGTAAAATAACTCTATTTGATGTGTGTATTTATATTATTAGATTATGTGTATTGTGTATGGGTGATATAGGAGTTAAAAGTGGTATACAATTATATAGTAGATAGCATAATATGGTTGGATGATGATACGAGAGGTATGGTTTGTGGATATGAGATGGTTGAGAGGCCGCATTGCAGAATAGGATATGTGACACACAAGATATGCACTTTTTCATTGCAATAAACTTACCCCAATACGAGGCAGCATGTCGTATATAGCCGTAATGGAGAGCTCAGGAGACAGGTCATTACTAACAGCAAAGGCTTTGCGTTTGCTCATGGTGAAAATAGGGAAGGTATAAGTAGAGGTAATACATATAGGAATAGTGTGATCTATCTCTACTCATTGCAAATTGCAAAATCTATGATCGTTTGATCGCTAAATGACAAAAGAGGGAAGAGAAAATGAACACAAGATGTGTTCATCTCTAGATTGAGGAGGAGAGAGCCAGTTAGTTATGCTGCAGCGTGTCATTTGTACAATGACAGTTTATATCTAAAGTTACATTCCTTTCTAGTCTAAACATTCCTATCTATCGAATACGAGATATATCTAATCAAGTATTCTATTCATCAAGTCTCTCTCCTCTCACCCTTCCTCTCTCCGACGCATACTCCTAATACCCAAGTCAGATCCTAACACGTCCCTGACCCAACAAAGCTAGAGAATCTTGTTTAGTCCAAGTAGCATTATCACGATCTCCTGGTAAACTTCTACTGTCTTCCTTCTCTTCTTCAAGATCAAGCGAGTCATGAAAGCAAAAGTGCTGCCAAGTCTGAGCACTCCTACTACTAATATCTATGCCCACATCTTGTGTGAAGAACAATGAACGACGGCATCCTACTGAGTGAGATATACTACGAGAATCAGCTTGATTGCACGAACAGAAGTCACTGCATGAACTATTCTGCCTTGCATACTCTTCATCAGCAGAGGCTGAGGACGAGGACGAGGATGAGGATACGCTACTATCACAATCACTCGACATGGTTAGGGCGCTAGTTTGAGGTGAAGACGACAGCATCTCATTCTTGAAAACATACACTGCATCATTATTACTACCGTCACTTGTACTTGTTGCACTAATGGCTGTACTGAGTGAATCGGTCGAGCCTAAGTTCCAACTCGAGGAGTCGGCTCTCTTTCTCCGCATTGTAACGGACTGAAGAGACTTGCTAGGTCCACTCGTATTCAACCCAGAGATCTGTAAAAAGTTCTGTATGAGTAGCAAAGGATATGGTTAGAGAAGATAATGGTTAGTATGGTGTGTGTTCGAAAAGATAAGACGAGAGTACAATATCAATCGAATCTACTCACCCTACGACGTTCAAAGTCTTCACTATCACCAAGCTCTCTCACTTTACTATCATCTTTATCAACTGACAAGAGAGCATAGATCTTCAAATGCTTATTCCTCTCGGGAAGATCATAATTGTTATTAGAACACTCCTCAAGGTCAATACCAGATACCATGCATGTATGATTACTAGTAGCAGCTGAGTTTAAGCTTGAACGATCAAAGAGTGTACTTCCAATTGCAGTACAGCCGTCGTCTGTAATGTTATTGCCATATAAATGTAGCTTCCTCAAGTTCGTATTATGTTTTAGAGCATTGGCAATGAGCCTTGCATCGTCATTATCAAGTAAGTTATCCTGCAGTGATAGCTCATTGAGTGGAGGATTCGTTGTCAAGAAGTGTGTAAGATGCGTTCCCATCGGCCGAATCATATTCGAATCAAGATTGATACCCAAGATATGTGCATGTTCAGTAATGATTGAACATAGGATACTATACCCATCTACATCCTTGGCGTTGCAACAGTTCTCAAGTCGGATACGCTCAAGAGATTGATGAGTACTAAGCACTTCTAATAGACGAGTGACATGTACCATGTTATCAATAGTAGTGTTCACCCATTGAAAGTCTTTTATCTCATTGTTCTGTATGACATCGATGGCAAAGTCTATACCATCACTAATACTTTTATACTCGTTACCCCATAGTCGAAAGATATCAATCTTCTTGCCTTGTAATGCTAGAGCAATCATTGCCAAGATTGTAGAAGATAGTTGAATGTTATGTATAGCAAAATGACTACGATTGTTAGTGGAGGCGTCAAAGTCGATCTTTGTATGTTGTAGAGCATCTGCAAATGTCTTCCAGTATGGTATGAACTGATCATCATATCGTAGAATAGCTTCATCAGTGTTGTTATCATCTGTAGTAGAGTAGCATCCATTAAGGTATATATTTTGATTAACTAGCTCACCTCTTCTCATTTGAGATGTAATATTCTTGATATTGTATACAAAGTTTGCAATGGATGGTGTCCAGTCCTCATATCCTAACTCACTAGCCATCATGGTTACCCATCGTTCTAAATGTTCCGACTTCTTCTGTTCTAATTCGAATCGTTTATTCATCTCATAATGCATAGAGGGTATTATTTGACGTTGTAACTGAGCATTCATCATTGACGGTATCTGTTCTAGCTGAGATTTCATAGCTGTTATTTGCTTTTGCAAAGATGACAATGCATAGGTGTTCAATTCACTCATCTTGCTCATCTTCTCAGCAAGATGACCTTGTTCGGTGTGCACTTGCACTGTTGCTATCTGTCGAGGAATGTATTGAGATGATAATTCTCTAGAACTAGAACGATGGCTGTGTAGTGAGAGTTGGTTGTTCATCTGTTGCATACGTTTCATCGTCTCCTTTCCTTCACTATCGAGTGATAATGATGATGCTTGTGATGTCATGTTAGCGGTGAATGTTGATGCAGTCTCATCTTCCTTGATGCCATCTTCGTTACTACTACCATAGTGAAAGCTAATCGATGGTCTTTTAGTGAAATACATATTGCAATTGAATCTAAACTTGCTAATGACGTTGACGAGCTATCTCGACCGCTCGAGTTTGTGATATACAATATCAATATCATACATCAATATATGATATCACTACTACATAGCTTTTGACGATTAGAACAGTGATTTGATAACTACATTGAAGTATGTTGCCATAGAAACTTTTTTAAATACCGAGGTTATGCATGAGAAGTGGCAGATGATTGTGTTGGCTACGAAATTGCCACTTCTGCCCGAGAATACGCATGTGTATTTCTATTATTTTGTTTGCTTGTACCGTCTATCCTTCTCTCCTAAACTGCACAGGGTGATGATGGCAGAGTTATATTGAATTAGGCCGAGGCTTTACTTTTATGTTTATTATTTTGCATGCCCTATACACGGTTCGAGGATGGCAGTTATTTATGATGAGATTAGGGCATATGATTTTGTTTTTATGTGAATTAGATGAGACAGAAGAGATAATTGATACCGTGACTTTCATGTGATCATCTGCCATTCTTTCTTACTCAAAATTAGGGTCATTGATCTTTCATGGGCACGGTATCTTTTGATTGGATCTTCTGTGATGTGATGTTGATAAAGAGAAGCGTCCCATAATAATACTGTGCATCATATCAACACTTAACAACGCCGATAATATAGTATAAATCTGCATAGGCTTGTCAATTGCAATTAGTTTTGAGGCGTCTCACCGATTCTGTACAAAACAACACAAAGCGAGAGGCGAGATTTGATGATGAATCTCAAAAACATCAACCATATCCTTCTCATTCTCATCCTTTCGTCAGCTAGTGCTTCTGCCGCTAGCAATATCGATCCATCATCAATTGGTACATTTGCATGGCTAAGTGATACTCATCTTGATAACTTCTACGGTACTTCCTTGGCAAAACAACATCTATCATCGGCACCGTGTAATAGGACGACCGATGCGCCAAAGTACAGTGCATATGGATGCGGTGGTACTTTGGCGTTAGTATCAGCTGCAATGGAATCAGCATCGAATGCAACTAGTGAATTGGATTGGCCAGATTTAGACTTTGTTTTATTCACTGGTGATTTTGCACGTCATAACCAATTGAATGCAACAGAAGTATTGGGAAACTTTGCAACAGTGGAGGATTTATTTCGAGTTTACTTCCCTGATACACCCGTTATTGAACTACCAGCCTTAAATCTGGGTAATAATGATTTCGTTTCGGATTATTACTTAAATGTCAGTAGTTATAAACCATGCCTCGCTGCATATAATGATGAGGGTGGTATTGAATCTTTGCCCAAACCAACGAATGAATGGTTAGAAGTAGTTGCCGAGCAGCAGAGTGATACCTTTGCATCAGAATTGGAGAAGGCCACGTTTGCCTGTGGAGGATATTTGAATCGAGCAATTAGTGACAAATTACATATCATTGTATTAAACACTGTTGTATGGTCACTCAGTCATGTACCTAAACCAGCGCTTCTTATTGAAGAGGATGATCCTTTTGGGCAGTTCCAATGGCTATCTACACAATTATCTGAATTACGGGATGCAGGTAAGAAGGCATACATTACAGGACATGTTCCTCCAATGCTACAAAGTTTCACCGGTAGTTTAGGCAAGCCGCTCTACTCAGACGATATAAGAATGGGATTATTTGATATGTTAAAAGAGTACGAGGATGCCGTGGCTGGCTTATTCTTTGGTCATGTACATTCCAATGAGCTACGGCATATTCCTGAATTACCAGATGCCTCTTCTCCTTTATTAATTGGTGGCAGTCTCTCCCCTTGCTATACTACCAACCCTACTTTCTCAATTGTAAAGTATGACCGTGATGGGTCTTCACTCCCCATTGATCTTGCCAATTATAAGGTAGACTTATCCTCACCTATTAATAATGACACGACGAACCCGTTCAACTTGACCTTCTCCAGTATATTGGACTATCTCGAAATGGAATCATTAACCAATAAGGAAGTATTGAGATTATCAAACAAAATGCTTCCCGGTGGATCCGATATGGATGAAGTGATTTGGAATCGATATTTTAACAACTATTACAAAGGGGTACCCCAGACGGCATGTGATAATGATTCTTGTCAACGTGCCGAAGCATGTTTGGTTGCTTGTGGGTTTGATGACAATGTATGGTAAGTTTAGTATCATGTGTCAATGATGTCCCGTATTCATACTTACAATTGCAAATCCTCACCACATGTATCTAATGCTTCCATCAAATGATATTTAGGCAGGCTTGCAACTCATCATCGAGTGGAGTTGCAACAGATTTAGCATGCAACTTAAATGAAGAGAAGGAAGAAGAAGAGCAGCCAACCAAGGAGGATACGAGCTCTGGTATCCGATCGGCATGGTCTGTGGCACTTGCTTCTTTGTTGACTTTCACTTCTATTTTCACAACTTTCTAATGATGTGATGTTATATAAGTATAAGTGTCTTGTCTAGTTGATGAAGAAGATTAAATGGTTGAAAGTGGATACCTTTGTTGAATGATGTTTCCGTACTAGGTAAGTAGGAACATGATAATGGAGATAGATAACACAACCAAGCATAGATGTTTCTCCATAACCACATAAGTTATAAGTTTCTTCTTATTAATATGCATTATACTCGTAGTATTTAGATAGAACTGAAACAATCACTTCACTTATGCTCTCTGAGTCGTATAGTATCTCAAGTTCAGTAGAGACAGAGAAGTAGATGTGTTGCAATACATGTTGCACGGCATGTTGTAGCACAATCCTCCTCCCCATTCTAGAGAATGTTACTGATACACATAGCCACCCTTCTCTAAATTGTCTCTTGCATTTAAGATGTTATCTCAGGTATCTACTGGATGGCCGGCAGCAAGTTGAATTCGAGACAAGAAACATTTTTACGCTTGAGAATGTTTGGTGAACAAATTTTAGGATACCTCAGAAATGGCTCGCTCGATTTTGCTAAATATTCGATTCAACTCGATAGGCGGCTAAAAGACCTCGCTCTTGAAGTGAACAATGGTTAGAAATTGCAAATAGTGATGCGTTGGCTACTAATAAGATTGCAAAAGTAGGAGGGGTGGATAATAATAAGATGAAGAAGTCTATCATTGATCATACATATCGAGATTATTCACAAACAGAAATAACCGATCTGCCCGATGAGGATCGACAACAAACATCCGAAGAACTATTTCCTGCAAAGTTACATAGAATATTAAACACGCCCGAGTATGAGGATATCATTGCATGGCAGCCACATGGTCGTGTTTGGAAGGTTAAGAATAAGTCTGTGTTTGTATCGTATATTCTGCCAAGACACTTCCAGCATAGCAATTATGAAAGTTTTAATAGATCTGTTAATGGTTGGGGTATGAAGGTTAGTTAGTGCATATGATATGAGAAGGTGTTTTTGCATGCATACTATTTAGTATATGTCTATGCCTCTTATTGTTCATATCTCAATCTAACATTCTCTTATTACCTATTGCAATATTGCAGAGGCTGTATCAAGATGGACCTGATCAGAAGGGATACTATCATGAAATGTTCCTCCGTGGCAAGATAGAATTAACTGGTGGTATGCACAGACTTAAAAACCCGGGGAAGAGATTACCAAAGTAAGTTATTAGTGCACTTTTTATATCTATTGTTGCGGAATATCCATATCTAATACTCTCTCTTTGTGCGTTGAACATATCATATTTGCATCCAACAGCAAAGCAGGAGAACCAGACTTTTATGAAATTTCAAGAAGGTACCCCCTTCCACCTCCACCAGCACCAACAATATCTAATTCATACATCAATGTTCAGGGTGATACTAGACCAACTCCCAAACGGCAAAAGACGAACCATAATAACATTGTACAGCAACAGCCGGGGATGTATAATCCATACGGATACAATCCCTACATGATGGGTCAGCAGTATCCAGGCATGCCTGGTTCACCTTCTCAATATAATCCACATCAACAATATCATGATGCAAATATGATGGCATATTATGCTCAACTGCCTTACTCGGATCCATCTACTATTCAACAGCCTCCTGGTCAATATCCAAACTTTTATCCACCCGCTGCCGGATATGGTCATTATCCCGGATATCCACCTCCTCAACCACCTCATGGATATCCGCCTCAACCCCACCCTGGCTATCCACCAATGTCACCAATGTATCCTGCACATCAGCAACCTCCTCCTCCTCCTGCCGCAGCAGCCGCCGCTGCAGCTACTGCTGCTGCTGCTGCTGCTCAGCCACAACAACCACAGCAAGGATCAACTGGACATGCTGCTCAAGCAAATGCACAACAGTATGAGACTGATGATGATAAGTATGAGGAGGAAGACGGTGCTAATGATGAACATGAAGATCCTCGTGGTCATAAGATTAAAGGTTCAACGCCTGTTGTACATAATAGACAGCCTCAAGCGAATGAAGAAGGTGCTGATGATGAGAGGAAACCAGCCGCTCGTACTGATTTGACAAGAGCGTCAGATCAAGGAGGAGTAGCAGCCCATCCTGGACCCTCGGCAGGTACCAGTGCCCGTCCACCCTATAGATCCCCCACTGCTGATTACACAAGAGAAGATCCAGAGCTGACATCATTCTTTAGAGAAGCCGCGTTTGGTAATTCTCCTCCATCAAGAACCGCCGCCCCTATGCAATATGGGGGCGGAGCAGATCCCTACCATTCGTATGCTCAAGGGACTGCACAACAGCACCACGCCGCTGCTGCTCCGTTAGATATTGGTAACTACTATCTACCACCATCAAGTGCCGAACGTGCAAGAGGACATGCGGTACAGCCGTACCCAACTCGTGACGAAGCTGAGCAAAACGAGGAACACGATCCTCGTGAGCATCAAGAGTACCAAAGGTGAATGAATAACTGGTATATAGGTTCGTGGATCTGGTTCTCCTCCACATTCCTAATGGATAGAAATGCGGAGGACAACTGGGTTGAACTTGTATAACATGTTCTGCTAGCTGGTATGTAGATAAGGGTGAAGAATCCCCCGATAGTATTGATGGAATGTGAAGAAGAAACCCCCGATATGAATGTGCAGCCGTCGAAGAAGAAGTTTAGTGTTTGTTATTTGTTCTCTAGACCGTAGATTTAGTGTAATAAATGTGTGTATACATGGCTAGTAAGGAGATGTTAAGTGATAACCTAAACATTTCGTTGTTTAACTTCTACTTGAAACCCCCAAATCTGATGGGCATTGATCCTTATACCCGTACTCCTCCACACCTCACCTTTAGGGGAGGTGAAAATGGCAAATACGGATACTGATAATAACATTATAATCCCTTCCCGCCGCCCCCAATCTATGCTAACCAATCTACCAATTCATTACACTACTTATCGATCACGGCGTAAAGTCCCGTGATCATGTCGTGGTATCACGTGATATAGGACAAGATATCGGTAAGATCGCCCAACTTATACAATTACCTACGAGTCCACCTCAGTGAATTATTCCTCCCCTTACCCCTTTAGGCCTTGAGTGAATGACTATGTTTTAATACAAAGGGTAGTCAGTCAAATCATCAATACATTGAACGATCAAATAGTAGGTGAGTGTCCTTGTGCACATAGAGTTTTGCAGTTTGAGATAGAAGAGAGCTTGAATGGTATCCTCGAGGTTGCAAATTAATGCTTGAGTCGTATGATATTTAGAGTCATTGTAACAACTAACCAATACTTTGCAATTCTATATAGTATAATATCTATCTTTCTTGGCTCTTCGTATATGCAGCTTGAGTGGAGTATAGAGCTATATATAAAGGATACCGACGTCCGCGTCACCCACAACTTACTATATATCAAATCATCTCTATCCAATCCCATCAAACAAACGATATACCACATAGAACAGCAACCACAGTCCACAATGTTAAATGCAACATATGTACCAGATGCCGAGGTCCAACTAGGACCCGACATACCGACTGCCACTCTAGTAGCTGACAATGAAAGTACTAAAGAAATTACAACACCGCTAACCCAAAACTCTAATAGATCAAACACACGAACATCCAGTACACGAGAACTCGAGGAAATGGTACTTAAAGCATCACAACAATCAAATAATAAACGAAAGTCATCTACTAAACGAAAATCTATCTGTACCTTGTCACAATTACGAATAGGTAATATGAAGTTACACGGTCGTGAAAATGATATGAAATTATTGTTGGGTAAATTACTCGAGTTGAAAAAGAATTCTAATGTTTCCAAGAACGATGATTTGGACGAAGAAGATGGGATTGCCCAAAAGTTGGCTGCTAATGAACAATCCAATAATACATCAACAGTATTACCATCATTAGTATTAGTATCAGGCATAAGCGGTACAGGCAAATCAAGTCTAGTAATGAAGGGCATTAAACAACCCGCCCTCAAAATGAATATTAACTTTACATCCGGTAAATTCGATATTAATAATAATCCATTACCATTGAGTGCATTTGTTGATGCAATGGTATCATTATCAAGAATAATTAGTGTAGATGAAGAGGTTAAAGAGAAGATACAGAATGAGATTAATGATACATTTATTGATAAAGATTTGTTGATAATGTTATCTCGTGCTTTACCTGGATGCGGACAAGTCTTATTCCCCTCTGTCACGATGGAATCATTAGATAATGAAGATGATGCATCTACAGTAGCCAGTCAGCAATATACAACATTATCAATCATTGGACAAGCACAAATATCAAGATTGCAATTTGCAGTAAGACAATTATTAAAAATTATATGTACAAATTTACAATATGGATTAGTATTATTCCTAGATGATTTGCAATGGAGTGATATAGCCACATTGGATTTATTAAAGAGTATATGTTTAGATGGTGATATACCACGATTGTTGTTGGTGGGTGCATATCGATCTGATGGGGTTCCAGAGTAAGTTATTTGTGACACATGGGGAGTAGACTTTTGTTTTGATACACATCTTATGCACTTTTTCTAACCTTGTCGATTTTGATGCCTATATGATTCTTTAAACAGATCCCATCCACTTGCAATACATATCCGAGAGTTTGGGTTGGTATCAAATTTGACAATAACATCCATTCATGTTGGCAATCTTAATTCGGACAATGTCACGTCCCTTGTGGCCGAGGCATTGGGTATGGAGGATAATTTGGGTGATGTACGAACCTTGGCAAGTACCATACACAAGAAGACTGAAGGGAATGCCTTCTATGTTCTCGTCTTTTTGAGATCATTATATGACGATGAACTTCTCAAGTATAACTTTGCAATAATGAGATGGACTTGGGATGATGACGAGGTTAAGGCAAAGTTTGCAACTAGCAATGTGGCCGCTATACTTTTGAACAAACTCCAAAGTCTAAACCCGAGGACACAGAATGTAGTCAAGGTAGCCAGTTGTTTAGGTGCCAAGTTCTCATTATCAGCTGTGGCTGCTATAACAGATAATATGTCACAGGCTGAACTAAGTAGTCTTGCATCAACAAGTGCATCAGAGGAGCATAAAGAAAGAGACGATGATGACAATGATGGTATATCATCACTTGACATTTCCATAAGCGAGTTAGATGAGCAAGGTTTGTGGGAACGAGATAGTCAAGATGTATGTCACTTTGAACATGATAACATACAGTCGGCCGCATATGGGCTCATCCCAGAAGAGAGGAGAGATTCGTTTAAGGGGAAGATTGGTACCATCTTGATGCGTAACCTTGATCAATCAGCACTCAACGCGAACTTGTTTGAGGTAGTAAGCCTGAGGAATTGCGTTTCAATGAATTCTTTATCGAATGAGGAACGTATGGAGCTGGCAAGTATGAATCTTCGGGCTGGTATGAAGGCATCCGAGAATGCCGCATTTGATTCTGCGGCTGTCTATTTCAAGGCTGGTAGGAAACTACTTGGATCAAGAGGTTGGGATACTCTACCAGAAACCATGCTTGAGTTATCTAGTGAGGGTGCAAACGCATCTTACATTAGTGGCGATAATAATACTATGAATGAGCTCATATCAGAAGTTATGAACCAAGACATACCGATAGAAAGAAAGTTCAATGTATACGAGGTAAAGTCATTAGCTGAACACGCAACAAGCAATCTAAGCGATTCCATTGATACATGTAACGACTTTAGAAGGTTATGTGGTCAACCTACTATTAAGAACAAACCAACAAACATCTTACTTGTCATCAAAGGGTTCATGAAGGCAAACCGTGCTCTGGGAAAGAGGACAGCTGAAGATTTAGCAAATCTACCTGAGCTAACAGATGAGCGTATAGTCATGGGTCAAAAGATGCTAGGTGAGTGGTAGATTATTGAATGACACATCATATGTCATGCCCTTGAGCTTACTTGAGGAAGATTCCAAGTAGGGTATCTTCCGGTATCCTTTGCTAAATCATCTCCTTCTCGTATCTGCTTCATTCTAACAATATCTTCTTTCCTTCCCTATATGTAGAGCTTATGTTGACACCCTCATATCAATTCCAACCAACAATGTTCCCTTTGATCGTATTTGAGTTGCTTAAAGCATCACTCAAGTATGGAATCAACTCGTCATCTGCCAATGCCTTCGCTTGCTACGGTCTTATCCTATGTGCATTTGGCAAGCTACAAGAGGGCCAAGAGATGTCAAAAGCAGTTCAACTTATATGTGCCAAGTATGGCATGAGTCATATGTTATCACGATGTTCCTTTGTGTGTGAGGGTTGTATACGTAAGTTGATATGGTTTGTGTTTTTCCACCGTTTCAAATAGATAGCTAACCATGACCATGTGTCTGTTCTACATTGAAAAGATCATTGGAATGCACCACTACAGGGTACATTCGTTCCACTTTTAGAGGGATATCAAGCTGGCCTCAGAAGTGGTGATAATGAGTCGGCGGCGCTGTGTCTCTTTACAAGAAGTTTTCATATGTTCTACTCTGGTCGTTCATTGGATGGTTTACTAATTGAAATGAAGGCACATTTGGCAGCTATACATCAATTGAACCAGAACGAACAACTTTTACTTCTAACCCTATATCTGCGGCTAGTAGAGGCTCTTCTTGGTTTCACCGATTTAGAATCACATTCAGAGACAGAATCAGGCGGTGGTCCTGGTCGAAGGGCTTTTGAATCTGTAACCAAGTTGGAGATGAATGTATTCTTTCAATCATGGAATAAAGCTTCTAATCTTCTTATTCAAGCTGGTGATGTGCGCTCAGGTAAGAAGAAGCTATGGAAGCCGACCGAGATTATTTTGTGCATTGATATGTTCGTTTTCAATATACTCTTCAACTGAATCGTCTCGTTACCCAGCTTTAGCAGGATTCTATCCACCAGGTCGTTTTACTTTCCTCGAAGGGTTGATATCGGTAAAGTCAGCTCAATCTGCTACCGCATGGCTCAAGAGAAGGCGGTGGACAAAGAAGGCACGAAACTCAATTAAGGTGAGCATATCTGACTCGTATCGTATGAATATAGTATAGTGTTGCACTTCCTCCAGTCTCCAGTTCTAATATACTAACCTTTTATCTACTTGGAATCAAAGATGCTAAGAGGCTGGATAAAGAGTGGGGATGTTAACCTTGTACATTGTCTACACTTAGTTGAGGCCGAATATGCTGCACTGCAAGGAAAGAGTGAACAGGCAGAGAGTAATTACAAATCAGCCATAGCTGTGGCATCACAAAATGGATTTGTACAGGATAGAGCACTCGCACATGAATTAGCAAGTTCATACTTTGAGAGTAAAGGAGATACATATTGGAAAGACCATCACATGGAGAGATGCAAGGAGTATTACTTGGAATGGGGAGCAACCGCTAAGCTTAGGCAATTGAATAGATGAACAATCACAACATACCACAACATACAAATACATGCCACCAGAATTGACAAGTGCATCAACATAGATATCGTATCTCTGAGATATTGAAATCTCCCTAGCAAGCACGCATACACACTGGCAGTAGTGAAAACGGTAACCACTCTGCTGCCCTCAAACACCGAGTCATAACGACATTTGAGAACCACTCATTAAGTAAATCTGTCATAATGCATTCTCAAAAGATGTAATTTCCTTCATAAGTCATCATAATCATCTGCCACTATAACTCCCATCTTCAACATAGTCTTAGGGACTGGGGGTCATAAATAACTGGTATACCTCCGAAATTAATTCTGCCTCATACATTATTGACACGAACTATCTATAGTATTAGTAGTGATACACATTAATATATAGCACACGAGATTATTCGTCAGCGCGTCAATAGCAAAGCTAGATTATTCTCTTTGTAGGGTATTGAAGAAAATATCTCCAGTATCTCGGCCTCTGTATCTTCTCATTGTTAGTATTAATATTAGTATTCTCTCCAAATTATCTCCATTCGAACACACAAAGCAATATGTATTTCACGAAAAGACCATCGATCGTTATAGTTTCAGACTCAGACGGCATCAAGGAAGATGAGACTACTGTGATATCACAAGCATCATCGTTATCACTTGATTCCGAGGGCAAGGAGATGATGAGGTGTATGGAAGAGATGAATAATCAACTATCATTACTCAATGATCGAGCTACAGCAGTAAAAGTGCAGCAAACCACTGTCACAGCCGAACCTGAACAAAATCTTGCCGAGAAGATGAGTATGATGAGCGAATTGAACACCTATGCATTGTCATCTTTGCAAAAGCAAATATCAGCTATGAAATCTCAACTAAAAGAGATACACGAGGTAGTGCCTGCGTCTCTTGCTTCGATGCATAATGTAATGAATAAACGATTCGAATTAGAACAGAAGAAGTCGGAACATTTAGAACGATGGGTAACCATGATGGCTAGTGAGCTAGGGTATGAGGATTGGACACCGTCCATTGCAAACTTTGTTTACAATATCAAGAACATAACATCTCAAATGAGAAGAGGTGAGCTAGTTCATCAAAGTATATACCTCAATGGATGCTACTCTACAGATGATAACACTGAAGCCGACATCCTACGACATGATGATCAGTTCATACCATACTGGAAGACGTTTACAGATGCTCTACAACATACCAAGATCGACTTTGATACCTCCTCTAACAATCGTAGTCATTTTGCTATACATAATATTCAACTATCATCAACAATCTTGGCAATGATTGCTCTAGCATTACAAGGCAAGAAGATTGATATCTTTCGACTATGGGGTAACGAGTATTTTAGTATTAGTGATGGTATAGACTTTGCCATTGATGTCATACAGAACAATGAGATTAAAGACTTCCAATGGGTGAACACTACTATTGATAACATGGTACATGTCACTCGACTATTGGAAGTTCTTAGTACACAACAATCTCTCGAACGTATCCGACTTGAGAACTGCTGCTGCAATGCCAATGGTGTAGATGGGTATAGTATCCTATGCTCAATCATTATTGAACATGCACATATCTTGGGTATCAATCTTGATTCGAATATGATAAGGCCGATGGGGACTCATCTTACAAACTTCTTGACAATGAATCCTCCACTCAATGAGCTGTCGTTGCAAGGTAACTTGCTTGATGACGACGATGCAAGGCTCATTGCCAATGCTCTGAAACATAACTCAAACTTGAGAAAGCTACATTTAGATGGTAACAAGATTACAAACGTCGGCTGTACTGCAATTGGAAGTGTACTCTTTGATCGTTCAAGCTTAAACTCAGCTGCTTCAAGCAATCATACATGCATGGTATCTGGTATTGAACTCGAGGAGTGTACTAATAACAAGTATGATCTTCCCGAGAGGAATAAGCATTTAAAGATCTATGCTCTCCTGTCGGTTGATAAAGATGATAGTAAAGTGAGAGAGCTTGGTGATAGTGAAGACTTTGAACGTCGTAGGGTAAGTAGATTGGATTGATATTGTACTCTCATCGTATCTTTTCGAACACACACCATACTAACCATTATCTTCTCTAACCATATCCTTTGCTACTCATCAGAACTTTTTACAGATCTCAGGTTTGAATACAAGTGGGCCTAGTCGATCTCTTCAGTCCATTGCAATGCGGAGAAAGAGGACCAACTCTTCAACGAGTTGGAACTTAGACTCGACCGATTCCAGTACAGCCATTAGTACTACAAGTACAAGTGACGGTAGTAATCATGATGCAGTGTATGTCTTCAAGAATGAGATGCACTCATCTTCTCCCCAAGCTAATGCCATAGCCATGTCAATGTCGAGTGATAGTGATAGCAGTAGCAGCAGTGACGATCATATAAGTATATCGACGGTTTCATTTGTAAGACAGAATAGCATATGCTCGTGTACTCAAGTCGGCAGTGCCCGTAGTATATCACATTCAGCGGACTGCCAACGTTCATTGTTCTTTAGTAACTTTTGCTTGCATAACTCTGTTGATCTTGAAGAGAATGAAGACAGTAGTAGTTTACCAGGAGATTGCAATACTACTACTTGGTCTAAAAAAGATTCTCTAGCTTTGTTAGGTCAGGGACGTGTTAGGATCTGACTTAGGTATAGTAGTGTGTGTGTGTGAGGACGGAGAGAGACTCGAGACTGAGATTACACAGTCACAGAGGGTAGTAGGATGTTCTATTCTCTGTCTCGACGAAAAGACTATTGGATTAGATATATCCGACTAGAAAAGAATTTAACTTTATATATAAGTTATCCTTGTACAATTGACACGGTTATATAGCTTATTGGATCTCTTCTCTGTCTCTCTAAGAGATGAGCATTTGTACCATCGTTCATTTTTGTTTTCTCTCCTCTATCCCCAATGATTTGTCATTTAGCGATCAAACGACATAGTTCTTTGCCTTTGCATACAGCTCTTCTCTCCACCTTCCTACCACCATGAGCAAACGCAAAGCCTCCGTTGTTAGTAATGACCTGTCTCCCGAGCTCTCCATTACGGATATATACGATCTACTGCCTCGTATTGGGGTAAGTTTATTATTGCAATGAAAAAAAAATGCATATCTTGTGTGTCACAATATCCTATTGTCATGCAGCCTATCTCTCGATCATAACTCATCTACAAACTATACCTCTCGTATCAATATTATCCATCCTTTTTACAATTATATAAATCTATTTCCGTATCTCCTATATCACTCTACAATATAATCTTATAAAATGCACATATCAATAGAGTTATTTTACCGGCAAGCAATTATCAACATTTCTATTTGCCGTATCATCAAGTAAAGTACTCCGAGATGATGACGATAAACTCGTGATATCAACTAAATCAATTACTAATGATCTGTTAAATCGGTGCCTTGCTTTCCTCAATAGTATCAATGCCCCTAACAAAATGAAATCTCTTTTACGAGATAGATTAAATAATGCAATTGCAAATACGTCAAAGAACGGTATTGTTAATAGTATGCAACAACTATCAGAATGGTGTGCATTTATGGATTATTGTGAACTTACTCCACTTCGCTTATCAGAGGATTTAGGATTTAAGCAAGAAGATGGTACTATCCATCCAGTTTGGTCAGTTGGATATGGAACATTTGGGGAAGCCAAGTCTGCGGCAATCTTGTCCGTACCATCTGAAAGTTGGAGTCAGGAGTTGTACTTCTTGGCTGATAAATGGATGGGGGATTATGCTGAAGCTAATCCCAAACTAAAGAGTTTCTTTGATTTGGGAGATATTATGAATGGAGATATTGGTACCTCGGCAGCCGTAATGTCTTGGTCTGATCCTAAGTATCTAAAGCTCATGAACAGACATCATGATGTTGGAGCTGGTTTCGTCGTAGTTCATCAATTTCCTTTTGAGGGAGGATTTGAGGAAAATCACTGCTATCTGAACTGGTTAGGCCCTGTGGCCGAGCCAGAGGTTAGACGTGTTCTTGGAGAGTCTAAGCTTCAGTGGATGGTCGAAAATACTGAGGAGTCTGATGAGCTTGCGTGGATGGAAGAGAATACTGAGGTAGGAAAAGTTTATAAATGATATTTTATGACTTTGCATACTTTTACTTCAAATACTAACATTATCCCCCTTTGCTTAACATTATATGGCATCAACTTCTAGTACAATAACATGATATGTAAAGTTGAGATGAATACGGATTCTGTTCCAACAAACTACATGGATAACTTTGGTGAATGTATTATCAACTTGATGAATAGTAAGAAAATGAAAAAGTATGCGTAGTTGGTTTGTGGTAGTTATCGTTACATGAATTGATCTGGTCTTGAAAGATGTTAGTAGTATAGCGATGAATCACCAGATATGAGGGAGAAGGAGTAACATCAAGATAAGAATAACACAATAGCACATCACTAGTTAGAGACAACACTACTTGACAAGTGATACAACATATACAACTCTAGTGTTTAGTCTCTTAAAACACTCCCATCAATAATCTCTCAACTGTACTTCTCCCCCCCAAACACAACACAACACAACACAATCTAATTCCCTTCTACACACTTCCTTTCCCACATTTCACAATTCGATTTGGCAGTTTGTTGCATCTCTCTAGCCTCGGCAGCAGCAGTACGTAATGATGCCTTCTTACTTAGCAACGTTTTGATTTGCATACTCAACGCCACAGTCTCCTCGTCATCTTCTTCCTCTCTATGATCCAACTCTAAACATTCATCACGCATACGTTCAGTCTCAGTACGCATATCTTCAGCCTCCTTAGTTTGACGATGAGTTTGTTCTTTCAAACTTGATAGTTTTGTTTCCCTACGTTGTTTCTTACGTTGTGCAGCAACTAATGTAGCCTCTGACTTCATGGAATATAATTTAGTAGACACATCATGCTTGGCATAGATTGGTGCATATTCTTTATCATATTTACATTCCAACTCTTTTGTCTTGGCACGTATATCATTAGTTGATGCTTGGAATTGAGTAATGGATTTATCAATCTCTTGTGAATCATGCTTGATTTGTAGTACTTGTAATTCTACTGAATGTCGTGATTGAACCGCTGTTAATAATTCTTTACGAACCTTGGCAGCTTCTAATTCCTCAGTGGCTAATGTTTGTTCTGCTTGTTCATGCTGTGATTTAAGTAAATCCAATGTTGCCAATTCCGTACAAAGTGCTGTTTATATTATTATGTTTAGTTGTATTATTGTTGAGAGGTGATAAGATGCGATGATGTTGATATGAGATGAGAAATAAATAAAAGCATTCACGACCAATGACAAATGATTAATACACTCTTTTAGCCACCACTTACCATTATTACGCTCTTGGATTCTACTTGCCACTGCTGCTAATGAGTGATTCATCTTGTTTATGTATTAATAAGGTGGTGTTATTGAGGAGGAGTGTCGGTGTTGTGTGTTGAGTGAGCAAGAAAAAAGAGGGAAGAGGTTGAATCGCACATCTCGAGTCGCATTTCATTTTTGGAGAGAGCTCCTCTTTTCTCTCATCGATCAACACACAACCACAATACAATACGACTAATCATCTTCTCTATCAAATCAATTAAATAATACATTGATAATGGCACGAGCAGCAGCAGGCAAGGGTGGTAGTGGTGGTAAGAGTAGTGGTAAGAGTAGTGGCAAGCAGCAACCTACGAAAAAGAATGAAGGAGGAAACAAACGAACAGTTTCGGCCACAAAGAAAGCATCAACTTCCAACAACAACAAAGGACGTGGTAATAGCAAGAAGGCAACAACAAAGTCACGTAAAGCATTGGGTGATCATAATCCCAACATTCAAGATGACGATAGTGAGAGTGAAGAGGATGTACCAATCAAGAAGAAGAAGATAACTACTACTCGTGGAAGAGGAATTACTCGTAGTCGAAAGGCTGTCATCTATCAAGAAGATGAAAGTGAAGGAGATGATAATACAGCAAACAGTGAGGAGATGATAATAATCCAGGAAGTAGTGATGAGAGTGACTTTGAAGGAGAGCAACCAGCATCCAAGAAGAGGACAAAGAAGAAGCCAGCTCCTACAAAGAAGAAGAAGGGAGGAGGTGGAGGAAAGAAACGTAGCACAAAGAATACAGTATCAATCCTCGAGGAAGTATTGAATAGTTGTTCTTCTGATGAGCAGTTGGATGGAAGTCCTAGTGCAATTACACAGTTTACACAAAAGTATGCTAATGATAATCATCCCAAGAAGAAGAAGAACAAGAGCAGGTCGGCTGCTCGTGGAGGTGAGCAATCATCAACACGTACATCATTTGGCAATGTGGATGGTATTGAACGTAAGGCATCGAGCAAGGTTGAGTTTGAGGAAGAGTGGGCAAAGAATGCATTCGATTGGCGTTCCCAAACAGTACGGGATTGGTAGATTAGTATGTGTGTATATCTCATGTGGTGATTAGATGCCGTGTTTGTATTTGTAGTTTGTAGAGGGATAGAAATTTGATCAAAGCTATGCCATGTGGCTTGATCTTCTGGGTAGCATCAGGAGAAAAAAGTAGGACTGATTTCAATGTGGTTTCACTTCTCATGCCTAATATGTTGTAATTGATAGTTGTTACTTTACTTTATATGTTGTTATTTTACTGATTCTTGATTGCCTTTCTTGTTTTGTTCTATCTCTCCACTTGTGCTAATAATGTGCTTGACGTACCACTGAGACAACATATCCCTCCTGATTCAGTACATTATGCCTCTGTTCTTATTACCCCTTTTGTAATTGCAACCCCATGATGTCTCTACCTCAAGCCCCAGCAACTGCCTCGGGGTTAGCCAGTAAGATTCTCCAAATGATCTCGATATATTCTGTACTTTCAATATCAACCATATCTTTCCCAGCCTTACATAACAGGTGAATTGGAAGCTCGCCGTTCTCATTTGCCTCCGCTGATGATACCAAAGATATATGCTCATCCAAAAAGTATTTGATCACTTCCAAGTTTCTCCCACGACATGCAGAGTGTAGAAGATGCATAGAAGCTAAATCTTCATCCACGATATTATCAAGCTCTACCAGGTACCGAACAACTTTAACCGAACTAAACTCACAAGCAGTATTCAATGGGAGAGAGACCGTGTGTCCAATCGATCTTAATGCCCCTACCAACAACTTTATAGACCCAAGCAATGCATTATCCTTCAATGCACAATAAAGAGATAACCAATCATACCTATCAATAGTTGTCTTTGCCTTAATATCTCGTGCTTGTTTGGCATATGCTCGTTGTGTCAGTAAAAAGTTAACCACATTTGATTTCTTCGGATCATGCCGATATTCAACTTCTGCCTCCCATGCCAAATCAAACGGAGTCTTTCCCATCCCATTATGGCTATGGACTGCTTCTGGGTATGCATCAAATAAGACTCGAAGTACTTCCGTGTGATCACCCCTTTTATAAACTCCACAGGCCCAGTGCAATGGCAGGTAATTACTATTTGGATCGCCATCTCTACAAGCCGTAGCCTTCGATGCCGCCTGGGGATCATGCTTCAATAGAATCTCGACTAAATCCGCCCTCTTCACCCGAGCAGCCTTATGGATAGGTAATTGTCCCTTGTTATCCATTGCATCAATACTTCCGGGATAAAGGTCTAACATGTACTGTATTGTAGCAACCGTACTAGTTCTGTAATTGTAGTCGGAGTTGATACAAGCTGAATGGATAGGCAACATGCTTGATTCAGTTGCAAATCTAACTGATTCGGGGTACCCATCGATGAGTAATTTACAGAAAAGAAATGATTGTCTACCAGCAGCTTCATGAATTGGGAAGCTTCCATTTCCTCTAACTCTCACTAAAGTAGGATCAATTGAAAGCATGAACCGTAACATATCAAGTGACGTATCATCATTTAAACGTTCATTGTAGCAGAGAAGATGAAGAGGAAAACACCCAGCTATATCCTCCAACCGAATTGCTTCTGGCCACAGGTTGTATATAAATTGAAATACTTCCATTGTAATGTTTTTGTTTGAACACGCTATGTGAAGTGGTGTTTTACCACACTGGTTAACAGTTTGGATTAGCAATGGCTCCGTTTCCAGTAAAAACTTTAGTGTTGGTAGTAAATTATTCATGTTTTCTTCTTCGTTGCCTACAATGGCATGGAGGGGGGTAAAACGTGCTTCTCTTTCAATAGCTAACATAGCTTGCGGGTATGCATCAATTAACATCTTCATCGTAACAATACTAGTATTTGTTCTCCTTATCACGTAGTAATGTAGCGGTACTCCCTCCACCTCGTCATCCCAATCACCACATGCAAGCACAGGCCATCCACCATAAGTGTAGTCACTAATTGCTGGTGGATACTGTTTCATTATAAGTTCAATGATTGCATGTGAGCAGTATGGATTGTAACATGCCATGTGTAGTGGATAGGTATGATTTGTGTATATAAAGCCATCATACTCAGCCTCATCCTCTGATGAAATGCCAGCCACTTCTGGAAATTTGTCTAATACATATTCTACCATATCCATAGTTATATTTTTACTCAAACAAAGATAATGAAAGAATGGTCTAGAACTCAAACACCAATCTTCATAATCTTCTGGAAAAGGTCGTAACTGATCGAGTTTGTTCAATTCTTCTTGCAGTGTAGGCAAGGAGAGATCGTCCGACCTGCAAAGATTACATAAATCTTCTAATACATCGCATACTTCCTCAAAATTAGACATGGTTGTTTGCAACAGGATATTACCAATACGTGCTGATCAACTCTGTGGGAATGTGCACTCTAAACCAATAATTTTGAGTGTATCCTAACTTCTTATTATTATAACTACGACCGCTGCGACAACCGCACTACCACTAATTGATAGACCGTCAAAAAACTAATATACTGGGTGTACTTTCAGTATATCAGCTCAATTATTCTAACCGCATATCGTCCCTCCATTACGATACAATGAACTCATGTGTGCACAAAATTTTATGAGAGTGTAAAAAATGACGGTATCCTCTCATATTGGTATCTTTTCCTGTTGGCTCGCCACAGTACTGAACGCCTCTCAGCCTTTGCTCTACACTATTGACCTTCACCCACAGTAGGAAGAGATACAGACGCATGAATACTCCAAAAAATTTGTGTGCATGTTATGTTTTTAATTAAATAGTTAATTGCTAAGTGATAAAGATACCCGTTATCTTCCATCAAATTACCCAAAACCCCATCTTCGACCCAGCCTCCTCACTAACTAATCGCCCTTTCCACTTCCATCCCTTTCCCTATAGCCCCCATCACCTCAAACTACATGTATATCCCCTTCCCCAATACATATTATACAATGTAATTAAAACTTGATATCACGTTTAATATGTACAGTAGCACCCCTCATATCATTCTCCTCCATGGGAAAATTAACATTAGCAGTCCAATCCGAATCCCTCCATTCAACATCAACACTCCTATTCGGATTCAATGTCGTCCGAATTGAATTATCATCACCCAACTTACGATCCCATGCCAATGACAAACTACCATCCCGACCAATAGTTGGTGATATCATATTCTCTTCATTTAACTTTTGTGATATTGTTACTACCTGATCATCCTTTGATGCTGTTACTTTAATTAATGTATCATCTGCGTCATATGTTAACACGACATCTGCATGGTTATAATTCACATTATATCGTGGATTAATAGTGACACGGTTACCATCATTATCAAAACCTTTTGTAAATTCCATAAAGTTAATACGTGATGATTTGACAGTTTGTTTCGGATCGACTGAAGTTGATCCGATCATTCTCATTTGTAAGTCAGTCTCCTCGTCTTCACCGTCTAATTCAAAGTCGAGTGTGTCCATACGTTGGACATTCATTTGTAATCGAGTTGAGATGGCGTATCGATCGGCGAAGATACGTGATGCGCGGCCCCATATCCGACGGGGTAGGGAGGCTAGGTTTGTTGTTCGTGCTGATAAGTCAATTCCATACTGTTAATTTGATATATTGTAATTGTTGTGAATGTGTGTTTAGTTGATGTGTTTTATAAGTGTGTAAATTGTGTAGGGATAGATTTTGGCAGTGAAGCAGAATGGTGAGACATACCAAATAGTTATAAACAATGCAACAACAGTATAACAATCACATTATATCCAAACACGCATAAAACATCAATAACCAATAAATACTCACCTGCAAGGCAACATCATTTTGCAATACAGCGGAATTTTCCCAAGTAATAGTTGGATCCATACCCTCAAAGTCGGTAAAGTTACCATCTCGAATTGTTATCTATATGTGTCATATTATGTGGTTGTAGTATGGATATATGTGTGTGTATAAGAAGGAAGGGGGTGTTAGTGTATTATGCATTGCAAGTGAGTTGATGTCTGGCTGAGTTGGTGCACCCTTAATCGATAATTGAGACGCCTCCTATCAACCGCCGCCGCTGCCCATCTGATGCCTACAAACATATATTTCTACACCATATGCAACTTTATCCGTTTTTGAACCATTGCAATACAAACACTCAAACATACCAACACAACATCAAACAAGGTGCATCAAACAGAAAAAATGTGTCAACACACAAAGTTATAAACTTACTGAAAGTTGTGGTCGAGGATTAACAACGGCTGGATTACAATATACACCATTAATTAAAATGAATAATAGTGATAGTATGGACTTCATTGTGCAGGAATATGGTGTATGTATGCTGTATTGAGGCTCTTGAGGCTGCTTGAGATCATAGAGTGATGATTGATGAAGTGACATTCCACATGTAAGCATTTCTTTGCAAGCAAAACTCTCATAACTTTTTTATCGCCGCCACATATGGACAACTTTAAATAGCGATTACTACTGCAATAATATAGAGAAAGCATAAGGGCATTACAAGTGTTTTTAACGGTCTATTGATTAGCAGCGGTTTGGAGGCGTTAGTATCAATATTCATTGAATACGAAAGCTTTTACTATTTAGTGCACATCTTGTGCTCAAACATCGCCGCTTCATATTATTAATTTGCAACTAATAAATATACAATGGAAGAAGAATTGGAAGATATTTGTGGGTCAAGTGACGTGTCCTTTACTGAATTTCGTGAAAAAATACTTGCTGGTGACGCGGATACTGAAGACGTGTACAATGACCACCCTATTCTTCATTTGATATGCATGTATGATTTCGTAACATTAGAGATGGTGAAGTACGTATTGGATATGTTTCCTGGTATGGCTTCATGGAAAACAGATTTCTTCTTTGATTGGGATAGCTGGGAAGGGGAAGGGGTTGAAATCAAATCGCATGCATTACATTGTGCATGCTACAACGAGCACTGCCCAAGTTCAGTTATTGAATTACTATTGAAGGAATTTGTATCAGCAAGCAACTTTTTATCAAAGTTGTATATTGGTGTACATGAGTGTTCCAAGGGCTTACCACTACATTACTATTTGGCAAGATATTCCAATGTCGATATTGATACATTGAAGTTGTTAGTAGATGCATATCCCCAATCCTTGGTTACTAGTGATGAAAAATATGTATGCTATCCCATCCATGCTGCTGTCTATCAATCAGATCTGAAAAATCTACATGAGATTCTAGTATATCTGTTAGAGTTAGAGCCTTCTTCAATACGTATGTTGGACAGTATCGATACAACACCATTAAATCTGGCTTGCCAGAATCGGAAAGTGAATTTAGAGATTGTCCAACTTTTATATAACTCATGGCCAGATGCATTACGACTGGGAGATATTGACGGGTGCCTCCCTATTCATTCGTTTTGCTGTCACAACTATGAAAAGGTACCACTTGACTGTCTAAGGTTCTTCCTCTCGATTGATCTTACTTTAGTGAGGGAAAGGGATAGAAATAGTAATCTACCGATTCATTTAGCCGTCCGCTCCAGTAAATCAACTGAATTTTGTAAAGTACTCATCGATGCTTTCCCAGAATCGTTAAGAGTTAGAAGTGCTCGTTATCTGCCAATCCATGAAGCTTGTGCTGGTGGATATAGATACGGAGATAGAGTTGACACTGTTGATACAATTCAGTACATGTTGAAGATTAATCCTGAAATCATTAATGTCAGGGACACGAATGGTATGCTGCCAATACACCTTGCGGCTGAGACTGGAAGAAATAATACAATTCTCTTGTTGCTAAAGCATGATCCCAGTGCTGCTTCAAAACGGACGGAAGATGAAAACAAGCGTTTGCCATTGCATCTCGCTGCTGAATATGGGCATTTAGAGGCAATCAAAGTTCTTTACGATGCATATCCTGAGGCAGTTTTTATACATGATAGAGATGGAGAGACCCCGAGTCAGTTAGCGAGGCAATCACAATCTGTTTTCTCTCGGTTTGTGTTGGCATACTTTCAAACTCAGCATGAATATACCCGACGAGCACAAGATATGGTATTTACGATGACACCAGATAAAAATGGCTGGTTACCTCTTCATCGTTCATTGAAGGACGATGTATCTCTTGGAACTATTAAGTTGCTGGTGAAGGGAGGTCCAGTCGCCGTCTGGACAGCTGATAAAAAACTGGCATTTCCTTTGCATATTGCTTGTGAGTTTTGTTCGGTTAAAGTTGTTCGGTACTTAGTAGGGGAATCAAACGAGCACATCTTAGGCCATTTGGATGCAAACAATGATTCTGTTCTTCACTATGCATGTCGTGGAGGGAACTTGGATGTTGTCAAGTACTTGCTAGACGAATATGCCTCCTTAGTAGCATCAGTCGAAGCGAATAAGGCAGGGGAGCTACCTCTACACTTGTTATGTGAGGCTGGGAAGGACAAGGTTGATATTGATAGTGTGGAATATGTTGAGACTATCTGGCTAATGTTACTTGCTAACCCCGAGGGATTTAGGTAGTGAACAAGGAATTAAATTAGTAGTATGAACAATGGAAACTAATGTTCTGTTTCCCTCTTATATGTTACATTGCCTTGGCCTTATCGTCAAAAAATTACACATTAACTCACTGAAAGTTGTGTTCGAGGGTTAAACAACGGCCGGATTACTATATACACCGTTGATTAGGATGAATAATAGTGATAGTATGGACTTCATTGTGTGGATATGGTGTGTATTGTTGGCGCCGCCTGCGCTGAGGTGATAATTGCGTGCAAATGATATTCCACATGTAAGCACCTCAAAAAAACTCCTGCCCAAACTATCATCACATTTTTTCTATCGACCATAGCACTAGATAGCGATTACTATTGCAATAATCTACTTCATATACTGAGTATAAAGGAATACAAGCTCTTTTTAACGGTCTATCGATCAGTAGCACTTTGGATACGGTAGTATCAATAGTTAGTGATTTTACTTTTTTGTGCTTTTGTGCACATCTTGTGCATTTTCTGATACTTGAAGAAATAGAACTGAGACTATATAATCTCATACTCAATACCTACCATCGCATTAATCTATCGGTTAAAATTGGTGTGGAGACTGTAGTATCAATAGTTATCGGCAAAGCTTTTACTTTATACATTGAGAAGCATATATATACTTATATACAAAAATGGAAGAGGTGGATGGTAACAAGTAACATGGATAATATATTCGAGGTGATGTCGGAGGTATCATTCTTTTGTGAGTCTGATGACCTATCAATGCCAGCATTGAAAAAACATATAAGTCAACTCATATCAAAACTTCCTCGGCACATTATAAAAGACTATAACAAATTCCGACCCTTCTTTCATAATGTTTGCATGAATGAGCGAGTTACAATGGAGATGATTCAGTATCTCCTATTTCTATTTCCATATGTTTGTGAGATAAAAGATGAAAAGTCAGCCGACGAGACCTATGCATATCCATTGCACTTTTGTTGCTACAATCAACATTGCTCAAGTGAAATAATCAAACTGATAATGGAGAAAAAAACCAGAAGCATTAAGAACTTGGTCTGCAATCGAGCGTAGATTTGATCTTATGGATTATGGAGGTGATAATGAAGCGAATGGATTACCACTTCATTACTACTTGGCAAGAGAATCCAATGTTGATATCAACACGTTCATTATGTTAGTCAATGCATGTCCAGGATCTGAGTTGGCCTTTGACAATGTACAGCCTTTTACACCACTTCATGTCATTCTATCCAACCCAAACATTAACAATATGATGCATATTCTTGTATATCTTCTTGGGATTGCACCTACTTCTATCAATATTCTGGATGGGGTCGGTAGAACACCACTAAACATTGCTTGCTTCAACGAGAACATGACTCTAGAGGTAGTTCAGTTTATATTCAACTTATGGCCAGGAGCGCTTAGTCAGAGGCATTATCACCGAGGTGGTGGCTTTCTCCCAATCCATTTTCTTTGCTTTGGCAGCGACGGAATTGCATCGCTTGAAATTCTACAGTTCATGCTTTCTATTAATCCGAATTTGCCGAGGGAATTAGACGGAGAAGAAATAGACGATTTACACGATAGTCAACTTCCCATCCATCATGCTGTTGAAGAAGGTAAATCAATTGAATTCTGTAAACTTCTAATCGATGAATATCCTGAATCATTGAGAGTTGGGTCGGGGGTCAACAATTCACTCCCAATCCATTTGGCATGTGCATCCTCTAGAGGAAAGATTGATACAGTTCAGTACATGTTAGAACTTGATCCAGACCTTATCAATACAAGGGACAGGGGTGGATACTTGCCCATTCACTGTGCTGCTAGTGGAGGGAATAAAGGAATTGTTGAGTTGCTGCTAATGCATGATCCTGACATGCGACTGATGACGATCGCCAATGTATTTTGCCAATACATGTAGCGTGTTGTGATGGATCTATTTTTGGTCATTTAGGGGACGTAATTCAAGTGTTATATGACGCTTACCCACATGCTATCTTGGTTCGGAATCAATGGGGGAAGACACCACTTGAGATACTAGCAGAGAAAGACGCAGAGTGGAGAAAGTCTGCCTCGGCCAATGTACATTTCTTAGAAACACAATTAGTATATGCCCAACAAGCACAAGACACCACAGCCATGACAACACCAGATGAGAATGGTTGGTTGCCTCTTCATCATGCATTAAAGGATAAAGCTTCGCTTGGGTCTATCAAACTGCTATTAGAGGGTAATCTTTCAGCTATTCAAGTAGCCAGTCACGAGGGAGTATTCCCTTTACATATTGCTTGTGAATTCAGTTCAGTTGGAGTTTTCAAGCTCTTAGAGCATGATTGCATTCCAATGAATCGATTGGATAAAAACAAAGATTCTATACTACACTATGCATGCCGCAGGGGTAACTTGGAAGTCGTTATGTACTTACTTACAAATCATTTCTCATTGTTATCATCGGCAGAGGTGAATGAGAATGGTGAACTGCCAATTTACTTGCTGTGTGAGGCTAGTAAAGACAGGGTTGATATTGCAGATAGTACAGAGTATATCGAGGTCATTTGGAGAATGCTGTTGGCTAATCCCGAGGCGCTTATGAGTGCCTGAGGTAGTGTGATTATGAGGAGTAAAGACAAAGAACAGCGGGAGGGGCAAAGAACGGGGGAGGTAGGATTAGGATACATCAAACACATTATTAGAACAAAGGGAGGCAATGAGCATGTAAAATAACAATGACACATCAATACAATCATACCCGAGAAGTAAAACGAGTTTTTGCAAGTTGACATTTTCATTTAGGACATTCTCTACCTAGTATTGCAATCATATTACTTATAATGGTATCATTGGCGTCTTGTGCCGCTGCCGACACGATGAATGATCGTGAACTATCAAACAATCAATGATAGTGCCGTGTATCACTTGATCCAGGATACCATAGGATACCAAAAATTATCCTGAATTATTATTAGTATAGTATTGCTCCCTCTCATGATAATTGAATAACAGTGGTATTATAATATATGACCTTGTGCAGATGAAACTGTTGCAATAATCTATTTCATATACTGAGTATAGGGGGAATACAAGCTCTTTTTAACGGTCTATCGATTAGTAGTGGTTTGGAGGCGGTAGTATCAATAGTTAGTGAATACGAAAGTTTCACTTTTTCGTGCACATCTTGTGTTCATTTTGTAAAGGTCACCTTTGATCAATCATAGTAAGTTAGTAACAAAAGCCAAAGCACCAAAGTACAATAAAATATGGACGATGAAACATTTGATTTGACATGTGACCATATAAAAGAGATAAACGAGATATGCAAATCAGATAATCTATCTCTAACTACATTGCAAGAAAAAATAAATGAAGGTGACATTAAGAATATCAACCGTGTGCTATATATAGAGCTGCCAGAAAATTTAGATGAAGCTTATCCATTACTTCACACGGCATGTAAGAATAAGAATGTTACGTTGGAGATTGTTAAATACTTGATGGATACATTCCCTGAGCCCCAAGGAGAATGGTCAACTAGCAACTTTTGTCCAAATAATGAGACTGAGGCATATCCAATACACTGTGCATGCAGCAATAAGGATTGTCCAAATGACGTGATAAGATTTCTAGTTGAGCAAGATCCAGAGGCACTTAAACATTTGTGTATAGTTGATGAGGGCATTCACAATCATAATGAATTTTACATCGAGGGGTTACCTCTTCATTACTATCTGGCACGAAACTTAAACATTGATATTGATATAGTTAAGATGTTAGTGGAGAGATATCCACAATCGTTGATGACTAGTGATGAGAATTGGCCATGTTATCCTATCCATGTAGTAGTATCCGATAAGCATTGTATCAACCAAGAGCTACTCATGTATCTACTCGAACAAGAACCTGCTTCTATACGTGTGTTGGACGGAAATGGTTATGCAGCTCTACACCATGCTTGTTACAACAAACACTTGACATTGGGGATATTTCAGATCATATTCAATAAATGGCCAGAAGCAATTCGGATGAGAACGGATAGTGGGTATCTTCCGATACATGAGCTGTGCACCAACGAAAATTTAGATGATAATGTATCGCTAGAGGTACTACAATACATGATTAGTATTGATCCAATGTTGGTGAGAGAGGTTGATGAGGATTTGAATCTCCCAATTCACTATGCAGTTTATCGAATGTCAACTGCCTTCTGCAAGGTTCTTGTCGATGCGTATCCAGACTCTCTAAAAGTAGAGGCGAATTTCAGGCTCCCAATCCACGATGCATGTGGATACGGAGGGAGAGTCGACACTGTTGATACAGTTCAGTATATGCTAGATCTTTATCCTGCAAGTATTAATGCTCCAGATAATGAGGGTTGGTTACCTATTCATCATGCAGCTCAAGCGAGGAGGGCAGATTTTGTTGAGCTGTTATTGAAGCTTGATCTTGATGCAGCATCGAAGAATACGAATCAGCGTCAATTACCGTTGCATTTAGCTATTAGTGCTGGGTATTTATGTGTCGGAGGCCAAATAATTCGCGGCATTAACAGTCGTTCAAAGACAGTACAAGTTCTTTACGATGCATACCCCGAGGCTATTAATATACGTGATGGAGACGGACTGAACCCACTCGATGTAGCAAGAAGGAAGGGGAGGAATAAGGTTGTTAACTTTCTCCAGACACAACTCGTCTATGCCCAACAAGCACAAGATGCCACAGCCATGACAACACCAGATGAGAATGGTTGGTTGCCTCTTCATCGTGCTTTGTTACAAGGTGATGCATCTCTCGGGTCAATAAAACTATTAGTTAGAGGAAACTTATCGGCACTACGAGTAGCTGATCAAGAGGGAGTCCTTCCACTGCATATTGCTTGTCGTAATGCCACGGCCGACATCGTTCAGTTCTTGGTTGATTCGTATGATGGGTTGGATGTCTGTGATACAAACAAAGATTCTATTCTTCACTATGCATGCCGAGGGGGTAACTTGGGAGTTATCAGGTACTTGCTTGATAATCACACCTCCTTAGTAGCATCAGCGGAGATGAATGAGAGGGGTGAGCTGCCGATCCACTTGTTATGTGAGGCTGGGAAAGTAAAGGTTGATAATGATGACAGTACAGAGTATATTGAAATCTTTTGGAGAATGTTGTTGGCTAACCCAGAAGCAGTTGCAGGGGTGTGAGATACGTCTTGAGTTTGAGGCCCGTATGTTATTATGTGTGAAGCAACATACCTCAACATTAGACTAGTACTCCACACACGTGTCACTAAGAGGAATTGACATTCATCTATAATAACGTTGATTGTATCTAATAACTACTATCCCCCTTCTCCTTCTCCTTCTCGAGGTCTAAGTTCGACTCTGCTATTACTACTGACGAGTTTGAGTTTGAGGATTTGAAAAGGAAAAATTACATTCCACATGTAAGCATTTCAGCAACAAATCATTATCATCACTTTTTTTATCCACCACCATGGCGCACAACTTTGAATAGCGATTACTATTGCAATAAGCTACTTATATACTGAGTGTAGGGGAATACAAGTTATTTTTGTCGGTTTATCATTAGTTGTCATTTGGATACGGTAGTAGCAATATTGATTGAACACGCAAAGGTTTTACTTTTTGCACACCACATCTTGTGTTCATTTTGTTGGTATACACCAACACATTATAGTAAACATTAGCACCATTAGCATATCATATTCCTAACATCATTATGGACGACGAAACATTTCACTGGATTTCAGATCGCATAGAAGAGTTGTATGAGTTCTGTTCATCAAATAATTTATCACTAAATTCATTGCAAGAGAAAGTCAGTCTACTCAAAACTTGTGCTATAATAAAGCTACCGGAGTCTATATATGAAGAATATCCACTACTTCACGCGGTATGTATGAACAAGAATGTGACGCTTGAGATTATTAAATATCTAGTTCATACATTCCCCAATACCAACGGAGAAGAACGGTCAACTTTTAAGTTTTGTCCAAATAATGAGACTGAGGCATACCTATTGCATCTAGCATGTTACAATAAGGATTGTCCTAGTGATGTGATACGGTTTCTAGTAGAGCATTATCCTCCGGCACTTCAACATGCATGTACAATTGATGAGGGCATTCAACCAGATCATCCTGAGTATTACATACAGGGATTACCTCTTCATAACTACTTGGCTAGGAATAAGAATGTTGATATCGACATAGTTAAGCTGCTAGTAGAGGCGTATCCACAATCTTTAAGAATTTTTGATCAGAATTGGCCATGCTATCCTATCCATGTAGCATTACCCAAACGGCATTGTATCAACAAAGATATACTAATGTGTCTACTGGAGGTAGATCCTGCTTCTATACATTTGTTAGACGGAGACGGTCGTACAGTTCTACATCTTGCTTGTTACAATGAACATTCAACATTAGAGATATATCAGTTTATACTCAACAAATGGCCAGAAGCAATTCGGATCAGGGATGATTTGGGATCTCTCCCAATACATGCACTTTCCATGACTAATACATTGGATGAGGTTGCTTCGATTGATATTCTGCGATCCATGCTTGATATTGATCTTAATTTGGTGAGAGAGAGGGATTTTGATGGTTATCTGCCAGTTCATCATGCTGCTATGATCAAATCAAGTTCTTTCTGCAAAATACTCATCGATTTATATCCTGAATCATTGAGAGTTGGAACACACGAAGGTAGCCTACCAATCCACGAATGTGCATACGGAGACAGAAATGATTCAGCTGATACAATTCAGTACATGTTAGAACTCTACCCTGAGAGTATAAATATAAGAGACGGAAGTGGATACCTACCAATACATTGTGCAGCTGGGTATGGAAATGCTAAAGCAATCGAGTTATTATTGAAGCATGATCCTACGGCAGCAACAAAGAAGACTTCCAATGCGAATTTGCCTCATCATCATGCGTCTCCTAGTTTGCCATTACATTTGGCTTGTGAAATAGGTTCAACCCAGACTTTATCGATTCAGATTCTTTACGATGCATACCCAGAGGCCATATTCGTTCAAAACGGTGATGGGAGATCACCAATTTCTCTAGCAAGGAATCGGGGTAGTAAATTGCAACCAATCGTTAGATTCTTGGAAGAACAGTTAGTATATGCCCAGACAGCAAAAGATTCAACAGCTATGCATACTCTTGATAACAATGGTTGGTTACCACTTCACCATACACTGATGGATAAGGCTCCTCTTGGCTCTCTCAAGCTTTTGCTGAAAGGTAATCCTTCGGCAGTACAAACAGCTGATAACAAACTGGCATTTCCACTGCATATTGCGTGTGAATTTAGTTCGGTTGGAGTTGTTCAATACTTGGTTGGGAAGTCAAACAATCATATCTTAGGGCATTTGGATGCAAACAAAGACTCCATTCTTCACTATGCATGCCGAGGGGGCAACTTGGAAGTTGTAAAGTACTTATTAACAAATCAAGCCTCCTTAGTAGCATCAGCGGAGATGAATGAGAAAGGCAAGTTACCAATTCAATTATTATGCGAGGGTGGGAAAGATAAAGTCAATTATGATAGTACAGAGTATACTGAAATCATTTGGAGAATGCTCTTGGCTAATCCAGAAGCAGTTGCAAGGGGTTTGAGGTAGAGTCATATATCGGGGGTACAAAAGGAAGGAGGTAGGGAGGAGATACAACATGGCGGCACAGGGCGGCACAGGAATATGAACGAGAATGTAAGTAACAACATATCAATTACATTATCATAGATCAGTACAGACTACTATCCCCCTCCCTCCTTCCTAAGTTTATCGGCATCGGATGCTCTTTCGATACCTAAAACGGACTTTCAGAAGAGCCCACCTCATTCTCTGAATCCATAGTTGACGACTTCTTACACAGAACATATCGTTCCATATCATACCACGAGCCTAAGAAAAGATCATTTGCATATGAGTCATGGACAGCAAACCAGCTTGGAGCACCGCCCGATATGTAGTGGAAGTTGTACACACGTACACCACGAGGGCCATAATACTTGTTGCCATTATTGGTGACAAAGTAGCCATCATACCAGCGAGTGTCTGCTATCTCCAAATCTGAGTTGATGGGAAAGATGTCTAGTAGGTTCATCAATTGTATAATGTTCTCTTCTCCAATTGCTTTTATATCGTATTCCCAATCGGCTACCTTCCATTCGCTTCCAAACTCAGTTTTACAAATTGACTCATGATCAGCTTGTTCACTGACTCTATTAGAACTGACTGAGAATATAGAAGGATCCACTGCTATCTCCTCGGTCAATTCAAAAGGGCTCGATGTTGGTTTCTCTATATTGGCCAGTTTGAGATAATCTCTTAATACTTCACAGTTTGGTGTCGTTATTATCATTTCATACCGACATGAACTAACTTCTCCTGCAGTTACAGCTACTTGTGTAATTGACTCATCAAATATCAACTTGACAATACCAGACCGTCCACCAAATGAGTCACAAGCATATAAGTCTGATCCACCAGTATAATACGATAGAATGCCCCCTCCTTCTGATCTGTAATAAGTACCAATTGTCAACCGTGGCTTGTAGTCTGTACATGATGTATCTACAGTGTCAAATCCATGATCGAATGTACTATAGGTACCAAACGTAACCCGATAACAAAACCCACCAATACCATCATCATTTACAATTGTACTCCCTAGATTCTGTTCAAATATAGTAACCTCTCCCGACAAATCGGTTAGACTGCAATTATTTATATCATCTTGTACTTCTGAGGTTGTATTTGAAGGTATTAATGATGGTCTTGTCGGTAGCTCATTACACATGCCAGGCTGCATTGGCATTCCTTCTTGTTTGAACGTGAAATCAAGATTGTAGGTTGCTGAGTGGTCTTCTCCATGTATGAAGAGGATGTAATCTCCATCATCTAATATACCTGTTTGCAACCCGCCACAACCCCGACCATCTCTGGAAGTTTCACAGACTAATCCATCACAGAACGTGCCTTTGTACAGTGACATATATATGTCATCGGTATTGTGTATAAGATTCAACCAAATACCATCGAGACCAGTCTCCTCCTTATTGATAGTAAATGAATAGTATTGGCCTCTCTTCAGAGAAAAGGTCGAGCCTGAGCTTATATAATCACATGATGATGGACATTCTTGGCAGGAATTTATCCCAATCATTTGATCTCTAAGACAGACATCGGTTGTGAGTTTAATAGCTTGTTCGTGTTTAGTTGCACAATCAGTAAAGGGAGGTAACGATGAATGCTACATATTCAAGAAAGGATATACAGGTTAGCTCATATCATGTGTTCAACGTGTTGTTTTGATGTGGTATCATTCACTTACCACGTCGACTTCCTCCTCGTCATCTCCCCCGCCGGTATCTCCATTAGAGTCTCCAAAAGGAGTCTTTGATTGACACTTGGACGTAATTGTCATTTCATAGACACAGCCTTTGGGCTCGGTAACAACAACACTTGACCAAGGCAGATCTGCCAATCTTTCTACAGCTAAAACATTTGCATGATCGTCTACTTCCTCTACTTCACCGCCACATTGACATAAAAATGTAACTATTGCTTGTCGTGGTTTGCTGCATCCATCTATATCTCCACCTGAGAAGAACACTTGATTTCCAACAATACTATCTTCGCCATTGAAAGTGCCCAATTTTTCCGACCACAATGAACTTTCATACTGTTTAAATTCTCCGCTAAGGACTCCGACACTATCACGGAAGAATGCAACAGTGTAAATATACTTCAAATCAAGATACTCGTATTGGGGGAAACTGGTATATCCATCGGCCAGGGTATTCAATGTATCTAAAACTTCAGCCTTCGATACAGCACATGAGTGATTTGAAGTATTATTGATCATTAATTCCGCACCTACTATGTCATGTAGACTGTCAGTGGTCGATTTGAGATGATCTCTTAATGCTTCACAGTTTGGTGTCGTTATTATCATTTCGTACCGACATGAACTAACTTCTCCTGCAGTTACAACTACGTCCGTAATTGACTCATCAAATATCAACTTGACAATACCAGATCGTCCACCATATGATTCACAGGCGTACAACTCTGATCCGCCTGTGTAATATGATATAATACCCCCTCCTTCTGATCTGTAATAATTACCAATTGTCAACCGTGGCTTGTAGTCTGTACATGATGTATCTACAGTGTCATATCCATGATCGAATGTACCATATGTACCAAACGTAACACGATAACAAACCCCACCACCATTCTTATCAATAGTACTCCCTAGATTTTTTCCAAAAGTGGTAATCTCCCCTGATAAATCGGTTAGACTGCAATCATCGTTTTGCAATACTGTCTCTTCTACTTCTTTATCTCCTTCCATTTGCATAGTATCTGAAGATACCATAGTATCTTCAGCACTGGACAGTACGTCGGTAGTATCGATACTACCGACATTGCTATTATTAATACCATCATCATTAGAAGATCCAGTACCAAGCACTACACCCAATATGATAGCTGTAACAATAAGTACAAGACCTATGCACATCATGTAAACTTTTTTTGCTGAGCATGTGGTATTATTCGATTGCAATGCCGCAGGTTCTGCTGATGTCGATGTCGATACAACTTCTGTTTTATTTCTACCCCCTTTATCAGCTTCAATATCTACTACTATATCATCTCCCACAGCTGTAGATGAAGGAGGCTGAACTGCCATGGGTATAACATCATCTATCGATTGTGTTGGGGGCTGAATTGGCATGATATTGATGTCGGTATCCTCCTTCATTTTTAATTACTATTGAACTACTCGATGCTCCGTTGACAACATATTAATGCTCTATTGATCTATACATTGTATGAATATGCAGTGCGCTTTTATTGCAATACATAGCTCTCTGCCGCCGCATCTTACTTATCTCTTATCAAGACCAAGGCAAGATGGTGCACGAAAAGAGAGACAAAGGGAAAACTGTTTGATGGGGAGTAAAGATTTGATTGTTGAGCCTTGTCATCTCGAGAGTTTGACAACTACTAGTAGTGCCGCCACTTTGTTGCAATGATATATCCTTTACTGCTTGATGATTAGAGAGGTTGGTGATCAGAGGGACCATTTGATTTGTTGGTGAAAGGAGAGAGCATAGCAATATATTAAAAAGAATAAAAAGTGATGTCGGAATGGCCAAAGTCGAGACGACATAGATACAAATCTAAATAATGCCATGAAGGCATCAACAACAAATCGTCTAATTATAGCCTATGCCCTCATCGGTATACCAATAGCTTCACTCTTTATATCTCAATACTACGGATATCTATCAAATGTATACATAATTGCAATTATAAATCAAATAAAAACATACGACTATGGCAATGCAATAGCTGTACTACTAGGTGTTGGTGGATATCTATTAGAGAATTACTTCCAAAGGAAAACTGCTAGAGAAGAGAAACAGATGGATAGAGTTGAACAACAGTCACATAAGTTGCTTGTTCCGGTTACAAGTAAGTTATGTGCTTGTGTAAAAAGTGTGCATAAGATGTGTTTAAAAATGTAAAGTGCATAAGATGTGTTCGAATTTATCCAACAGATGTCTAACCATATTGCCCACATATACATACCAGTTGCATGGCACGGTTTGCACAGTTCTCTACTCTTCTTTATCGATAAACACATTGGAGATATATTAAACAAAGACGAGTACAAAACAGAAGTTATTAAACAAAAGATGAAAATACTCCAGAATAATCCACTCTTTGGCTCTTCTCAGAGTTTTAAACATCCAATCACATCCGCATGTTCAATTGATACATTATTTGATATATATGAAATGAAACCACGAGTATCATCCAAACAAGAACTACCATTCATCTTACATAATGAAATACTACATTGCAATCGAAACTCAAAGTTATGGAAGGCTTATGAAATATACGATATAGTTATATATCAGCAATTGAAAGGATTGCCGATATTATTAAAGAGAATGGACATTTAATGGAACCAGTTTCTCCATCACGAATGAAACAAATGTATGGTATGGATGGTACTGGATATGGACAGAAGTGGAGTATCGCACCGCGGGGATGGTTCTATAGTATCTTTTTATCATATGTTAAATCTTGGCAAGAAGTTTTGGCAATGTGGGATGAGGGTATGAAAGATGAGATAAGACCAAATGTCGACTTTCCAGTGGGTATTATGAACTTTAATGTCGAGGCACAAAGCATAGTAGCAAAAACTGAACAAGAATTGATTGGAATGAGCCAGATGCATGGCCATAGTGGGAAGAGACCATCCGTGGCTCAAGTATTTGACAATGAGGCAATGTAAATATATAGACGTCGGTCATTTGAGGGTGTAAAATAGAACATTAGTTTCCATTGTATATGCTACTAATTCAATACGGCCGTATGTAAACCTTACTACCTCAACGCAATAGACTACTCCTCAACCCCCCATGGTTACAACTGTCCCGGGATTCGCCAGTAGCATTCTCCAGATGACCTCAATATACTCTGCATCAGATCTATCTTCACTATCAACCTTGTCTTTACCAGCCTCACACAGTAAGTGAATAGGTAACTCACCATTGCCATTTATCTCTGCCGATGATACCAATGGGGCATGATTCTTCAGTAGGTACTTCACTACACCCAAATTACCACCACGGCATGCATAGTGAAGAATAGAATTCTTGTTCGCATCCAAATGGCCTAAGATATGATCGCTTGACTTCCCAGCCAAGTACTGAACAACCTTAACCGAACTAAACTCACACGCAATATGCAGTGGGAACGCAAATTGGTTATCAGCTGTCTGTACTATTGCTGGAGCTTCCCCGACCAACAGCTTGATAGTCCCAAGAGGGGCCTTGTCTTGCAATGCACGATGAAAAAGCAACCAGCCATTCTGATCTGGTGCCATCATGGCTGTGGTATCTTTTGCTTTCTGGTCATATACTAATTGTTCTTCCAAGAATCTAAGGATTGGTTGCCATTTACTACCACGATTGCTGATATAGCACTTTCTGGTTACATCAAGTGGTGTTCTCCCATCTCCATCTTTAACGAATATGGCCTCTGGATATGCATCATAAAGAGCTTGAACTGACATGATATGAGCTACACCAAAATTGTCGGATTTACAAGCCAAATGTAACGGCAGCTCGGAAGGCTCGTGAGGTAATTCGGTCTTCCTTGATGCCGCATCAGGATCATGTTTCAATACTAACTCAATTATTTTTGACTTTCCTGACTGAGCTGCAATATGAATGGGCAGTTGCCCATTCCTATTCCTTGTATTGATACTTTCTGGATAAAGTTCTAACATATACTGAATGGTATCCACTGAATCATCTCTATTTCCGGCGTAACATGCTTCATGAATTGGCCGGCAATCCCTCAATGATTCTGGATATAAATCGATTAGTACTTTGCAAAAGTCAAATGGCCGTCCTCTAACAGCCCAATCAATTGGACGATAACCACCAAAAGAATCCCTATCCCTTGCAAATGTTGGATCAATATCAAGCATGGATTGTAGAATGTCAATGGAAGCATCCTCATCCAATGTATAAGTCATTGAAAGCGCATGTATTGGGAGAGATCCTATATCATCCCTCATCCGAATTGCTTCTGGCCATTTGTTGAATATGAACTGATATATCTCTAACGTCAAGTGTTCGTTGTAACAAGCAATATGAAGTAGTGTTTTACCGTCCCCATTAACCAAACTTATCGAAGTAGGTTCTAACTCAAGAAAATATTCGATGATCTCAAGGTTATTTCCATTGGATGCTAGATGAATAGGATAGCATGGATAATTCTCATCAAAAGTCATCAAAGATTGTGGATACGCCTCAACCAACATCTTAACTGTATCAAAGTCAACATTCTTATCTCTTGACAAGTAATAATGAAGGGGTAATCCCTCGATATAAAAATCAGGATGATCTGGGTGTATTCCCTCATCGATTGTACATAACTGTTCAAGTGCCGAAGAGACTTTATTCATTAGATATTCAATAACTGAATCAGGGCAGTGCTCATTGGAACATGCTATATGTAATAGGCATGCCTCAGTCTCATAATGTGGGCAAAATTTATAGGTCGACCATTCTCCTTTGGGATCGGGAAATGTATGAATTAGATACTTAACAATCTCCAATGTAACATTCTTATTCTTACATGTCGTGTGAATTAATGGAAACACTTCATCCATATCATACTTTGACCCCTCCATGTCGTACAATAAACGTGAGATGTTCTGAAGGTCACTTTCGTCAAGTATATTAATTTTTTGTTGCAATGCAATAAGAGATAAATCATCTGATGCGCATAACTTATGCAAATCTTCTAAGCGGCTTAAAGCCAAGTCATATGTTGCGTCATCCATGATATCTTCATCCATTGTACTTTGTTGGTGCTTAGCTTTTGTTTACTAATATATATGTACTGATATCGACAAGGTGTACCTTTGAAAAAGTGACTTAAAAGTAAAACCGTTCTTACTCAATGAATATTGATATTGCAGCCTCCAAACTACTACTAATCGACAGACCGTTAAAAAATCTTCTATAATCCCTATACTTTCTATACCAAATGCTATATTGCAATAGTTATCGATATCTACTTTTTGTGCATACTACATCAGTGTTTTAATTATGAGAGTGTGTGTCAATACACTCTCATAATTTTTGGTATCCTTCATTTGTCTATCGCCATACAACCAAACTATGCCGCTATTATGTCGGCAGCGGCAGAAGACGCCAATGATGTCATTATAAGTCTCTATATAACGTGGGCAGAAGCAAGAACATTAATAGTTCTATTGTATAGACTCTATGTGTATTGTATTTCCTTCCACTATTATTTACCTCCTACCAGATATTGATGATAATGATACCACACACTACCTCAAATAGTCACAACTGCCTCGGGTTTTGCCAATAGCATTCTCCAGATAGCCTCGGTACATTCTGTCCCATCATAATCATCAATAATAGTAAAATCGTCGAATTTATCTTTTCCAGGCTTACACAGCAAGTGAATCGGCAGCTCTCCTGTGCCATTCACCTCCACTGATGATACTAAGGAGGTATGCTCGTCAAGCAAGTACTTTACTATATCCAAGTTTCTCCCACGGCATGCATAATGAAGTATAGAATCTTTGTTTTCATCCAAATGGGCTAAGATATACTTGTTTGATTCTCCAGCCAAGTACCGAACAACCTTGGCCGAACTAAACTCACAAGCTATGTGCAAAGGAAATGCAAATTGGTTATCAGGTACACGTATAGCTGAAGGGTTGCCCTTCACCAACAGCTTTATAGTTCCAAGAGGAAGGGGTTTGTCACTTAATGCACGATGAAGTGGTAACCAACCGTTCTCATCCGGAGTTGTCATATCTGTCATATCTTGTGCTTTTGGGGCACAAAGAACTTGTTCTCTCAAGAATCTAACGATTGGTTGCAATTTACTACCCCACTTCCTTGCTAAATCAAGTGGTGTTCTCCCATCACCATTTTCAACGAATAATAGCCTCTGGATATGCATCGTATAGAATCTTAACTGATCGATCTAAGCCTCTTTCACAGGCCACGTGTAGTGGCAAACTAAGAGGCACATAAGGTAAAGTCAACTCGGAAGTCTTCTTTGATGCCGCATCAGGATCATGTTTCAACAGTAGCTCAACTATATCTGTCCTCTTACCCTGAGCTGCCCTATGAATTGGCAGCATACCATTCCCGTCCCTGGCATTAATAATTTCTGGGTAGATGTCCAACATATACTGAATTGTATCAACTAAATCATCTCTATCACTACCTGAACAACCACATGCTTCAAAAATTGGCCAGGAGTCGCTCAATGATTCTGGATACACATCAATCAGTACTTTACAAAACCCAAATGGTCGCCCTTTAACAGCCCGATCAATTGGACGATGACCTTCAAAAGAATCCTCATCAATATCTCTCGCTAACATTGGATCAATATCAAGCATGGATTGTAGAATTTCAATCGAAGCATCCTCATCCAATGTATTGGTCATGGAAAGTGCGTGTATTGGGAGAGATCCCAAATTATCCCTCATGCGAATTGCTTCTGGCCATTTGTTAAATATAAACTGATATATCTCTAATGTCAAATGTTCGTTGTAACAAGCAAGATGAAGTAGTGTTGCATTATTCCCATCAATCATATGTATAGAAGCAGGTTCTAACTCCAGTAGATACATGAGTAGCTCTTGGTTGATGTTCCAATGCTGATCGGATAGTACTAGATGGATAGGATAACACGGCCAATCCTCATCAGAAGTCATCAAAGATTGTGGATACGTCTCAATCATCATCTTAACTATATCAATGTCAATGTTGGAATTCCATGCGAGGTAGTAATGAAGAGGTAATCCCTTGACATCCCAATCATGAGTTTCGTAGACACCCCCACGTATTGCACATAAATGCTGAAGTGTCGAAGGGAACTTATCCATTAAATATTCAATAACCGAAGTAGGACAATTCTTATTAGAACATGCACAATGTATTGGATATGCCTTAGTGTCGTAATTTGCAGGGCAAAATTTATTAGCTGCCCATTCTCCTTTGGGATCAGGGAATGTATCCATCAAGTATTTAACAATATCTAGCGTCACTTTCTTATTCATACATGCCTTATGAAGGAATTTATATTCGTACTCGTATGTTTCCGCCATCTCCTCTTTATATAGCACACGTGAGATATTCTGAATGTCGCTTTCATCAAGTACATCAATTATTTGTTGCAACGCCGATAAAGATAAATTATCGGATGCGCATAACTCATCTAACTCTTTTACATGGCCATATGCCAATTCAAATGTTGCTTTATCCATAACTACTTGTACTTTGGTACTTAGCGTTTGCTTCTAATAAAAGATGAACTAACACACCGAGAATATCGTACCTTTAAAAAGTGACTTAAAAGTAAAACTGCTCTTACTCAATGAATATTGATACTACAGCCTCCTAACCACTACTAATCGATAGAACGTTAAAAACTCTTGTATATCCCCTATACTTTATATACCAGCTCAATTATTCGCCTATCAGTACCCCTCACATGAACAACTAAGTGTTGCATCAAATTATTTTTTATGAGAGTGTGGAAAGTATTTTGGCGAGCTAACCGGTGTCCTGGAAGCTGCGGGCCTTGCCCACTAAATAGTCCTTTTGGCGATATGTAGTTGGGCACCACGAAAATCATCTCGTGATCATCACGAGATGATCTCGAGACGAGACGAGATGTCACGAGACGAGACGATTCATCTCGTGATGAATCGGCGATAACTATTGCAATTTGTATTGCAATTCTCAACGCACGTGATATCACGAGATGAAATGATTCATCACGAGATGAGACGTGATGATCTCGAGATGAAACGAGATCACGGCATGCGTTGAGTTTTCATGTGAAAGATACCGTATCGCCGAAAGCGCAAATGCCCGCAGCTTCCTGCTCTCATACATACTCTCTTACTGATTACTTGCTTCATACTACCTTCTTACCTCTCTCTACGGTGCCGGTGTGGCAACTCTCCATGTTCTATTCCCTTATGTAACGCTAAGGAGTCGGCGGTACCAATATCATCTTCATTTGTATCAGAAGCAGCGGCGTCGTCATATTTTGAAAAAGTGATCATAAATATGTTCATCTTCGGATAAACAACAAAACACTGACTCTCTTGTTATCAGAGAATCTACGCTCAGGTAATCGATGATGAGGGAGCTTCGGTTTACCGTCATAAAACAGAACATTAGTTTACTTTGTATAAACTAGTTAGGGCAGAAGCAAGAACAGTAATAGTTCTATCTATATAGACTCTATGTGTATTGTATTTCCTTCCACATTGACATTATTTACCTCCTACCAAATATTGATGATACCACACACTACCTCAAATAGTCACAACTGCCTCGGGTTTTGCCAATAGCATTCTCCAGATA